>Ga0214249_1000611_pt1 | contig 13523 bp, 12 predicted proteins | sample TroBogypolimnion_17_FD_153087 | JGI IMG/M metagenome (GOLD analysis project Ga0214249, IMG submission 153087) | Freshwater microbial communities from Trout Bog Lake, WI - 23JUN2009 hypolimnion | ecosystem: Environmental > Aquatic > Freshwater > Lake > Hypolimnion/Profundal zone | place: Trout... | reverse complement strand
GCAGGTCATTCGTAAGCGGCTAGCCATGGCACCTTGACGCAGGGGCCGGCAATATGCGAGGCGGTTGACTGCGCTCAGACCTGAGGCTGCCAGCGATGCGGAAGCAACTCGTCGATTCGGCTGTTCAGGTGCGAGGGCAACCGCGTGAGAACGTCCTTCAGGTACGCCCACGGATCGTGCCCCTGCATCTTTGCCGACTGCACCAGACTCATGACGATGGCGGCGCGCTGGCCGGCAAGTTCACTGCCAGCGAATAACCAGGCCTTCCTGCCCATGGCCCAGGGGCGCATCAGATTCTCGATGTGGTTGTTGTCTATGGGAACGTCTCCATCCACCAGGTTCGCCATCAATGCCGTCCAGCGGTTCAGGCTGTAGTCAATGGCATTGGCAATGGCGCTGCCGTCAGGTACGCGCCGGCGTTCAAGTTGCAACCAGACATGCATTTCCTCATACAGTGGTTTGGCCCTGGCCTGCCTCATGTCCAGGCGCTGCTGGACCGATAAAACCCGGGCTTCTCTCTCGATACCGTACAGCATGGCGATTCGCTGCACTGCCTGTGTGGCCACCGGACTTTGGTTGTCCTTGATCAGTTCATCAAATTTGCGTCTTGCGTGTGCGAGACATCCGGCCTCAACTCGCTTTTCAAGCTTGAAGACGGTGTCGTAGGCCGCGTAGCCGTCGCACACCAGTGTGCCCGACCATTTTTGCAGGAAGGCAACCGGATACTTCGCACCTCTGCCCACGCAGAAGTCGTACACCACCCCAGGCGATAGATCGAAACCGCTGCGCGCATAGGCCCAGATGTAGGCGCGTTTGGTTTTGCCCGCGCCCGGGTCCAGCATATTCACCGGCGTTTCATCAACATGTAAAACGTTGGCACCGAGCACAAAGCTGCGGTGCGCGTCATACAGTGGTATCAAACCGGCACCACCCTGTCCCGACCAGGCCGCCAGCGTCGAGCGCGGCGTGTGCAGACCCGAGCGTGCGTTGATCTGTTCCTGGCGGTAATACGGAATGTGGTCAACGAACCGGCTCACCAGAGTGTGGGCGATCAAGCCCTCGGCGGGCATGCCCTTGTCGATGATGTGCGGCGTAACCGGTTCTTGTACCAATGTCTGGCAGCACTTGCACGCCCACTTGCCACGAACATGGCGATGGACGAAGAACTCAGCCGGCACGATGTCGAGCTTCTCGCTGACGTCTTCGCCAATGCGCACCATGGGTTGGCCGCAATCGCAGGTGGTGTTCTCGGGTTCGTGGTGGTGCTCGACGCGGCGCAGATGATCGGGCAATGCCTGGCGTTTGGGTTGACGTGCAGGCGTTTTGCCCGCGGGTTCGCCCGGCGTACCGCTTTGGCCCTGCAAGGCTTCGAGCTGGGCTTCAAGACTTGCCTGGTCGGCCGCCAGCGTTTCTTCAAACAACTGACGTTGCTCGGCATTCATGCGCTCGGTCTTGGCACTGAAGCGCCAGGACTTCAAACGGATCAACTCGAACGTGATGCGCTCGATCTTGACGTCACGAAACTGGATGGCCTGCGCCTGCGAGTTGATGAGCTTGCTCTGCTGGGCAATGTGTTGGAGCAGTTGCTCAACCACTTGGGTCTGTGCATCGGGGCTCAGGCGCTGCAGGTCCTGGGCTTTGAGTTCGTGCACGTTGATCATGTTCCCATTGTGCAAAGCAAACCTTCACAGCGCCATTGGGGCATGTGCTTATTGTTCTTTTTGAAGAGACCGGCTCAAATAATTACATGCGCGTGATTGACTGCATTTGCTCCAGTTTTTGCCATGGCAAACCCAGCACCAGCGCATCAAATTGTTGCTGTGACAGCTTCACCGGCGACGCGGCGTCTGTCACATTGCGTGGCCACACAAACCGATTCTGATTCAGACGCCGGGCCGCGCACCACACGCCAAAACCGTCGTGCACCAGCAACTTGATTCGCGTCGCCCGGGCGTTGGCAAACAGGTAGCCGTGGTGGGCACGCGCTGCGCCAAACACTTGCACCACGCGGGCCAGTAGTCGTTCGGGTCCGGCGCGCATGTCAACGGGTTCAACTGCCAGCCACAGCGCGTCGATGCGAATCACCGCAACCACTCGCGCAGCCAGGCACCGCATTCGCCAGCACATTGCGTCGGCCAGCTCAGCGTGATGCTGGAGCCACCTCGGCGCAATTCCATGCGGATCTCTGACGAGCTCGCCGGTACAACTTGCGCCGGCAACTGCAAAGGTACAAACTCGGCATTGGGCCTGGTAGCCACCGCCACATGATTGCCAGCGCCTGCATCACCCCTTCGTCTTTCCAGCCTTCGCCAGTGGTGAACCAGGTTTGCGTTCAGCCCGCTGCGCAGCGCTATCGCTGCGACCGATGCCCCTTCTTGACGACAGGCCTGCAATACCTCTTGCCTGAACTCCGCGCTATGCATCCGACGCTTGACTCTCTTCGTTTCCATAGTGTCCACCTGCTTGTTTCGTGGACACTATGTTTACCCGCTTGGCCGCCGGATTCAAGATGACTTCGCTAGCCGCTTACCGATGAGATCGTCGATAAGAGCCCGACGGTGGTTGCGCTGGCGAAAAAGTCGTTCAAAATTGACGCCGAGATGATCCGCGACATGGGTGGGCTGGCGATGCACACGCTCAAGCTGTACACCGAATCGGACGAATCAGCCGAGGGCGGCAACGCGTTTCGCGAAAAGCGCAAGCCCGACTTCCGCAAACATCTCAAGTAATCACGCGAGAAGTTCTTCCGCCTGCGTGGCCGCCAGCCTTTGCATGAAGCGCTCGCACTGCGCGAGCTGATCGAGGCTGACGAACTCGTCGGGCTGGTGCGCTTGCGTGATGTGGCCCGGGCCGCAGACCACGGTCTGAATGCCGGACTGCTTGAAGATGCCTGCTTCCGTGCCGAAAGCGACCTGCGTGGTCCGGCTCTGACCCGACAGCCGCTGCGCCAGCCGAGTGACGGCGTCGTCGGCGCTGCCGAGAAAACTCGGGATCTCGCAAATGGTGTCGAACTGGAAGCCGGTCTGCGGCGCGATCGCCTGCATCGACTGCTCGAGCGTGCGCGCATGGCCGAGCATTTCCTGCTGCATCCGGCGCGCGTCGGCGGTCGGCAGATCGCGGAATTCATAGTGGAACCAGGCATCGCGCGCCACCACGTTGTCGGCAATGCCGCCATGGAATTGCCCGACGCAGGCGGTGGAGAAGGGCACATCGAAGCCGGCGTAGCGCGGCTCGCTGCGCTCGAAGCCTTCAGCCATGTCGCGTAGCTTGCCGATCAACCGCGCCGCCATCTCGATCGCGTTGACCGATGTTGGCGTCAGCGAAGAATGCGCCTCCTTGCCGCGCACGCAGCAGCGGTAGCGGTACACACCCTTGTGCGCAATGGCCGGCACCATGCCGGTGGGCTCGCCGATGATGCAGGCCAGCGGCTTGATGCCGGCGTCGCGCATGTCGGCAATCAGTTCGCGCACACCGAAGCAGCCGACTTCTTCGTCGTAGCTCAGGGCCAGGTGCACCGCATACGGCGCCGGGCTGTCGAGGAAGGTCTGCGCGTGCGCCAGGGCTACGCCGATGAAGCCTTTCATGTCGGCGCTGCCGCGTCCGTACAGGCGCGGCTCGGGCGTGCTGCGCACCTCGGCGCCCAGTGGCGGCAGCGACCAGTCCTGGCCATCCCAGGGTACGGTATCGGTGTGGCCTGACAGGATGATGCCTGCGGAGCGGTTCTCGCCCAGCGTCGCGAACAGGTTGGCCTTGCTCTTGTCGGCGTTGTAGGACAGGCGGCTTTTGACGCCCAAGCGCGCCAGTTCGTCGCGCACAAAGTGGATCAGCTCCAGGTTCGAGTTCTGGCTCACCGTGTTCATGCGGATCAGGGTTTGGGCCAGTTGAAGAGTGGTGGGAGAAAGCATAGGAAGATTGTCGATTATTTTGCTGGCGGCTGCTTTTGTTGCTAGACTGGAGCCCTTGTGGGGGGGTAGCTCAGCTGGGAGAGCGCTGCGTTCGCAATGCAGAGGTCGTGAGTTCGATCCTCATCCTCTCCACCACCAATAAGAAAACCAACTGTTCTCAGTTGGTTTTTTGTCGCCCGTCCGCCCCAGTGCTGGCGCGGGTTTCGCCATTTGTGCGAAGGACGACAACACACCGCAGGCCCCAATTCGGACGGTTTTCCCTCTCTCTGTTGCGCCCATTCTCTGTTTCTGCGACGGGCGACGGTCGCGCAGACCCTAACAAACATGCGGGTTATAGGGTGCCAGTTCGTCACTGAAAGCGCCTTCACGGAGGCGACCTGACCAGGACTTGCGGCACGGATGGTTAATGGTTCACGATGGGCCGAACCTCCCATGTGACAGCAATTTCAGGTCGGTAAGTTACGTCGTTGCCGTGCTTTATGGACTCAGTTAGATGCACCGAAAGGGGCTTGTCGTACTTTTCGATATGTGTGATGGCTCGATTAACAGCGTTGCGGAACGCGTCGCGGACGTTTTTTCGCTTGTCGGCAACCTTTCTGAGCTTGCCACCTTTGCCAACAGCACCAGTAACAGCTGCTGCGAGCTGAGCCATTTCGATCTGAATTTCCTCAAGGCGGTCGTGGTCGCCGTCTGCCTCAGCGTCAGCCTTGTCACTGATCAGATCATTGAACCTTCCACGGTACTGTTGGATCGCCTTTCTGTCAGCCACCAAGCCAGCATCGCCAAGCGGCACGCCAACAGACACCTGATAACCATCTTCGATATCGTCGTGCTCCAGCCCGGTGTTCACCGTTGATTCAACAGCACCAATTTCGCTTCCGCACACGATCTCGAATACTGAGGTCTCACGATCCGGATACGCCAACAACAAGTTGATGTATTTGGCTCCCTTGTCGACGCCCTGGAGCAAGATTACTTCTCGCCCCAGAAAACTCGCCTCCCAAACGCCGCCACGCATGCGAAAAATGTTGTCCGGCCGCTTTTCAGTCGAGGCGACGGCTGACACCGAGATCACCGAACCGGACTCATACACCGTGCGCAGCAGGCAGTCGCCAGGGAGCGTCCGTTCCCTTATAGCGGTGAGGTTTCGGCCAACCATAACGTCAAGGGCTCCGGTCACCTCGTTGGCATGGCGCTTATACAGGTCGAACACACGTTGAGCGGATTGGGCGTTGCTGCCATCAAGGTATCGAAAGACTCGATTCACCTCAGGATAGCTCGCAAGAAACTGTGACACATCAGTCAGTGTATTCACCTGATTGGCCCGCTCGAGGTAGGCGGCCGCCATGATCTTGTCTTCGCCCTTGTCCCTGCTTTGCGTGAATACGTCCATCTTGTAGTGGTCGGCTGGATCGAACTGATCCGCCTTTGCCGCGAGGACAGCGAACCGCCGGTCGATGCACTGTGAGCAACCACCGCAATGGGTGTGTTGGTTCGTCATCTCCCATGTGTGCGTGCACGTCATCGAGTGCGCAATCAGATCGGAACATCCCGCCTTGGTGATGACCTCGACAACATCGGCTTTGGTCTTCCAAATGAACGGGTTTTCGATGGTAAATGGCTCTCCCGCCACCAAAGAGATGATCTCCTGGAAGCCTTGCATGACCCTGGGGTGCGTCGTACGCGTTGCCCGGCCACCAGCAACCTGGGCGCATACCGGAAGATTCAGACTGATCACCCCGTTTTCGTAGAAGCGCAGGCTTTTTAGCCCGAGCATTTTGGCGATGGTTGCGCCAATCGACATGAACAGGAAGGAACGACTGCGCTGGGTGTATTCGTGGTTTAACCCTTTAGCTTTGTTGACACGCACGCCGATATGGTGCGGAACGTTTTCACCGGCCTTCGCCGCCAACCGCGCTTGCATATTGCGATGCCGGTTGTTGAGTTTCGGCGTCGACTTGTGCGTGACAAGCACCACTCGGCGCTTCTGCGTCAGAACTTCCTCAACTACGCCAGCCAACGAGTCTAATCCGCCAGAGAACATCACCACCTGTTCGGGAAGTCCGAACACCTGCTGCGTATCGTTGAATTCAAGGTATTCCTGGATAGCGTGATCTTGTTCCATCTGTATAAAGTCGAACTGGTAGTTGTCGTCGGACAGGAAGCCCAAGGTTGACCGAAGCGTTTCCAGAACGTTCGAGGTACGCCAGAATTCAAGGTTGCGTACCGGCACCACGAAATGAAGATCTCGCCGCCAGCCGTCTCCAAAATTGTCGACCTGGTCCGCGCCGCGTTTGATGGCCTGATCGGCGCTGTATACGTAGGTGGCGATTTCCAGCAGGTCGTGGAACTGTGTAGGCACGTTGCGGAACATCTCGCTGTGGATGTCTTCGATGTGCAGGGTGATGTTGCCGCGGCCGCCTTTGCCTGAGAGCCGCAGCCGCAAATCGCGCGTGGGGTCGTCGCTGATGCCTTTGGCTGAAGCATTGCCGCAAAAGATGTATCGCTTATCTTGCATCGCTACGCGCTCCCGCTTTCAGTTCATCTTTCATTTTCTTCAGCGCGTAGCCAGCGAATCCGTCAGACGATTTTCTTGAAATATCCCCGCCTTCCTCGAAGCGGTGCTTGGAAAACCAGTCGGAGGAAAACTTCTCAACGATCAAGGATGCTTCCCGTGTGTGCGTCTGCAAGGCGGAATCAAACTGGGCCTTTTGATTCATCGTCGCAAAACGCATTCCCTCGCCCAGGTTGGTATTGAGGTTTTTGCTCAAAAAATATTGCAGGCTTTCGTTTGCCAGCCGAGCGAAAAATCCGCGAGAAAACTCCCCAAATTCCTTTGGTTTACCCAAGGTCGAGAGAGCCGCGCGCATCGTGTCCGGGTCGGATGGAAATAGGGAATGCAGCTTTGGGGTGAGCGCTTCAACGACGGCTCCGACAAGTGCCCGTCCCGCGAGTTCACCCAGATCTGAGCGCTGGCGCGAAGTGTCGGCGGTGCGATCCAGTGCCTCCATTAGCGCCGTTGTCATATCAGGAAGCGTTGCATCGGGTGGCAGCGAGACTCCGGCGGAACTCAAGTGACCCAGGATGTCCGTCTGCTTTGCGGCGATGGCCAGTTGGGTCATCAACCAAACGGCCTCTGTATATCCGCGGTCATCCAGGACATAGGAGAAAGCCTTTTCGGCGGCCGTGATTGTCGCGTTTGCCACTTGAGGTACGTCGGCGCCAGCAGCAATCAGGCTGACAACTTCTTTCCAAGCCTTCGACCTCGGCAATAGTCCAAGTAGGACATGCCCCATGCAGAGCCTCCCGTGCCTTCTTATTTCAGCTTGCCGTCATCACTCAAGGCGCTTAACGATGACGATGCTGCGTGCTTTCCGTTCTTCTTTCCGCAAATACCCCTTGCGCACCAGTTGCGCGATTTGTTCGTGAGCGCTAGCGTGACTGACGCCCAGCGCGTCGGCCAGTTCCTTGACGGTCGGTGGCAGACCCGTCACTTCCAATATTTCACATATCGCCCGCAGCGTCTTTACCTGCGGGTCGGTAACCCTTGGCAAATCTATGAGGCATGTAGCGACACATTGATCCTCGATTCTAGAGAAAGGCAGCTCCCCGACGAATCGGTTGTCATGCGGTAACCAACCCGCGCATATCAGACTGATCAACCGTCGACAAGCCGTCCGCTCTGCTACCAACACATTGCATGAAGACAAATACCGTTTATCAAGAACTTGACAGGTCAACACATATCAGATTTGATTGGGTTGCTGCCATGCCACGCTCTGCGCCAACACCATGCCGTCACCCTGGTTGCGGCGTGGTACTGGCCACGCCCGGTTACTGCGACAAGCACCGTGTTGCAGTGCACCGCGATTACGGTCGCGCCCGGCGTGGCTTCGATGCCGAGGTCGGCTTTTACCAGTCAGCCGCGTGGCGTGCAGTGCGTGCCGCCTTCCTGCGCGAGCACCCGTTGTGTGCGCGCTGTGGGGGCCGTGGGCGCGTTGTTGCCGCGATGGTGGCAGACCACGTGCTGCCGCTCAAGGACGGCGGCGCACGGTTTGACTGGACAAACCTGCAGGCGCTGTGCGTGTCTTGCCATAACCGCAAGACTGCTGGCGAGACGGCCCGACGCAGCCGACGCAGCCGACGCATCTGATGGGGATAGGGGGGTCAATTCTCTACAAGCGGTGCGGGCAGATGCGTGCGCGAGCACAGATTTTTGCGCGTGCAAATTGAAACAGGGGGGGATCCCCCAAGGACCGAATTGAAATGGCCGGACGCAAACCACTTCCCACTACAGTCAAGAAAATCAGGGGAACTCTGCAGAAATGCCGCACGAACTTGCGCGAACCGCAGCCGTTGGGTGACCTGGTCGAGCCGCCAGACTATATGACTGACGGCGCCAAGAACGCTTGGCGTTACGCGATTGAGAGTGCGCCGCAACATCTGTTGCGCCGGCTGGATATGTCCGTGCTCGAGGTCTGGGCCTGTGCTGCCGATCTGTACCGCAAGGCGCAGGCCGGTCTGGCCAAGACCGGATTGCTGATTAAAGCGCCCAACACGGGCGTACCAATGCAGTCACCTTACCTTGCGATTGCCAACAAGCAGGCTCAGATCATGACCAAGGCTGCAACCGAGATGGGATTCACACCGGCATCGCGTTCGCGCATCACCTTGCCCATGGAAGCGGCAGGAGATCTGGATCCCTGGTCGGAGATTGCCGGCTGATGTCCGCATGCAATTACGTCGCGACTGCGCGCCAGTACGCCAGGGATGTCGTGGCCGGCAAAGTCCCTACCTGCAAATGGGTGCGCGCCGCATGCCAGCGCCAACTGGATGATCTGGATCGGTTCAAGGGCAAAGACAGTCCGTACAGGTTCAATCCGAAGCTTTCCGACAAGTTGGGTCGAAGTTTTCACCCAGCCGACAACCTGTGCTCGTTCATTGAGCGCCTGCCGCACGTGAAGGGCCCCTTGGCCGGGCAGCCGATCCATCTGGAGCCCTGGCAGGTGTTCATCCTAACGACCGTCTTCGGCTGGGTCAAACCTGATGGCAAGCGCCGGTTTCGTCGGTCGTATATTGAGGTGCCTCGCGGCAACGCCAAGTCCACCCTGTCGTCAGCGCTGGCGCTGTACATGCTGGCAGCGGACGGTGAAGGCGGCGCCGAGGTGTATTCGCTGGCGACCACCCGGGACCAGGCGAGGATTGTGTTTGGTGATGCCCAGACCATGGCGCGCCAGTCGGCCGGGTTTCGGGGGCGGTTTGGGGTGGGTGTGGGCGCGCACAACATGCACGTCATGAACAGCGGCTCCAAGTTCGAGGCGCTGTCGGCGGAAGGCTCGACCCTGGACGGTCTGAACATCCACTTCGGCTGCATCGACGAGTTGCACGCCCACAAGACGCGCACCGTCTACGACGTGGTGGAAACTGGAACAGGCAAGCGGGACAACTCGCTCTTGTGGGTGATCACAACGGCCGGCAGCAATCGATCCGGCATTTGTTACGAGATCAGAACCTTTGTGATGCGTCTGCTGGACGGCGTGTTCCAGGACGACAGCCAGTTTGGCATTGTCTATGGCCTGGATGACGGCGACGACTGGACGTTGGAAGACTCGCTGATCAAGGCCAATCCGAACTGGGGCATCTCGGTGCGACCGGAAGTGCTGGCGCCGCTGCAGGCCAAGGCCATGCAGATGCCAAGTGCGGTGAACAACTTCAAGACCAAGCATCTGAACGAATGGGTCAATGCCGACACGGCCTGGATGGACATGCGCTCCTGGGATCGGTGTACCGACGCATCGCTGGACCTGGACGCCTTCGTCGGGCAGCCCTGCTGGATTGGCCTGGATCTGGCCAGCAAGACCGACATCGCCGCCTTGCTGCTGGTGTTTGCGCATCCGCAGATCGACGGCGGCTTTGCGGTGTTCGGGCGCTACTACCTGCCGGAGGACACGGTGCAGGCCAATGGCAACAGCCAGTACGCCGGCTGGATGGGTACGGGCCGTTTGACGGTCACCCCCGGCAACGTGATTGATTTCAGTTGGATCGAGGCAGATTTGATCGACTTTGCATCGCGATTTGAAGTTCAGGCCGTGGCCTTCGATCCGTTCCAGGCGACGCAACTCTCGACCCGGATGATGAGTGAGGGCCTGCCCATGATTGAAGTGCGTCCCACGGTACTGAACTTCAGCGAGCCCATGAAAACCCTCGAAGCCCTGGTCCTGCAAGGCAAGTTGATGCATGACGGCTGTCCGGTCCTGGCATGGATGGCCAGCAACGTGGTGGCGCACCTGGACGCCAAGGACAACATCTACCCCCGCAAGGAGCGTCCAGAAAACAAGATCGATGGCATCGTGGCGCTGATCATGGGCCTGTCCCGTGCGATCACCCCGGGGACCAACATTGTGCTGGGCGCGGACTATGAACTGGTGATGCTCTGATGGGAATGTTCAGTTTTCTCTCGCGCTGGATGGCATCAAGCGACGATCGCAGCCCCTGGGGTGACTTCTGGTTCGAGCCGGTCACCGTGCGCACATCCAGCGGCATGCGGGTGTCAGCTGACAACTCCTTACGCCTGGCGGCGGTGTACGCCAGTGTGCGCATCCTGGCCGAGACCATGGCGTCGCTGCCATTCGTGCTTTATCGGCAGCGCGCCGATGGAGGCAAGGACAAGGTCACCGACCACTGGCTGTACCGATTGCTGGCGAAACGCCCGAACCGGTATCAGAACCCGTATGAGTGGCGCGAGATGTTGCAGGGCCACCTTGCCCTAAGGGGCAACGCCTACAACCGGATCGTGGCCAACAGCCGCGGCGAGATCCTGGAACTGGTGCCGATTCATCCGGACAGGATCAAGATGGAGTTGACCCAGTCCGGTGACTACCGGTATCGGGTCACGGACCGGCTTGGGGTGGAAACGATCGTGCCGCGTGGCGAGATCTGGCACCTGCGGGGCCTGTCCTCAGACGGTCTGATGGGCATGAGCCCGATCGATCTGGCGCGCGAGAGTTTGGGCATGGCCTTGGCGGCGCAGGACTACGGCGCTCGGTTCTTCGCCAACGATGCCAAACCCACTGGCGGTTGGATCGAGTTTCCGGGGTCGTTCAAGGACACGGAGGCCAAGAAGGTGTTTCGGGAGTCCTACCAGGCGGCGCAGTCCGGTGCCAATCGTGGCAAAGTGCTGGTGCTTGAGAACGGCATGAAGTTTCACGAAGTGGGTGTCACAAACAAGGACGCTCAGTTCCTGGAGTTGCGCAAGTTTCAGATCACCGACATCGCCCGGCTTTTTCGGGTGCCGCCGCACATGATTGGGGATCTGGAGCGCGCAACCTTCTCGAACATTGAGCAGCAAAGCCTCGAATTCGTGATGCACACCATGACACCCTGGGCAGAACGCTGGGAGGCCAGCATCGAGTCCGAGTTGCTGTTCGATGGCGACGATTTGGAAGTCGAATTTGATTTCGCCAACCTCATGCGGGGGGACGCGGCCAGCCGGTCGTCGTACTACCAAAGCGGCATCCAGAACGGATGGCTCACACGCAACGAGGCACGCATTGCAGAGAACCTGAACCCCCTCGATGGTTTGGACGAGCCGCTGCGGCCACTCAACATGGTTGAGGAAGGTGCCGCTGAGGATCTGAATGGCGACGCGGAACAGGCTGAGCCACCGGCGCAGGATACGACTGGGCCGAAAGATGACGACGCCACGGCCCGCGTGCGTGCAATGGTGGCGACGAGCGCAGCCAGGCTGTCGCGCCGCATCAGTCGGGCCGGTGTGATCGTGGACAGCGACATCACCTTGATAGCCGAGGCACTGGCAGTGCCGGTGACCCGAGTGGCGCAGTGGATGCAGAACAGCACTGTGCCGACAACAGAGACCGAACTGACCGAATCACTGATTTCACTTGGGATGACACCATGAACCATCAATTGCTGATCGCTGAATTCCTGGCGACGCCCTGGGCGCTGATGCCTGAACGTCTGAATGCGGTTGCCGGCGTGATGACGCGCTGGTCGCAGAACGTGCCGGCCAGCACGGAAGTGCTCGCCCGTATCGATGCCGACCGCGGGGTCCGTGAGGTGCGACGTCAAGCCACCAACGCAGTCTCCAGTGGGGGAATCGCAGTCCTGCCGCTGTACGGGGTGGTCACGCAGCGCGGCAACATGGTCGACGACGTCTCCGGTCCGGGCAGCGTCAGTACCCAGCAGTTCGCTGCATCTCTGCGCCAGGCACTGGCCGACGACACCGTGAGTCAGATCCTGATCGATATCGACAGCCCGGGTGGCAGTGTCTATGGCGTGGCAGAACTGGCAGACGAGATAGCCCGCGCTCGATCCCAAAAACCAGTGATCGCGATTGCAAACAGTCTCGCCGCGTCGGCCGCGTATTGGATTGGGTGCTCGGCCTCGGAGTTCTACGTGTCTCCAGGCGGCGAGGTCGGCTCCATCGGCGTGTGGCAGGCGCATTTCGACCACTCGCAGGCCTTGGCCGACGAAGGCGTCAAGCCGACACTGATTTCTGCTGGCAAGTTCAAGGTCGAGGGCAACCCCTATGCGCCACTAGACGAGGAAGCGCAGGCGTTCATGCAGTCACGTGTGGACGACTACTACGTCGGCTTCACCAAGGCGGTGGCGCGGGGCCGCGGGGTTCCGATCGCGCAGGTGCGCGACGGTATGGGCCAAGGCCGTGTGCTTGGCGCGGATGCCGCGCTGGCGCAGGGCATGGTCGATGGCGTAGCCGCTTTCGATGAGGTGGTCAAGAAGATGCGCCGAAATGCCAAGGGTGCGGCTACGCGCGGGGCGAACCGTCTGGTCCAAGCCCTGCGTGCGCTTGAGATTTCTGGATGACCGAAACTATGGTTAGGATTACTCGCTGTGTAGGTCAACCAAATTCTTCTTGACGTTATGGGCCTCAACGCAAGATAAATTTTGCTCCTAATAGAGCCCTGCCGGACACCATTATTGGATGACTTTTGCCCTATTATGTTGCACAAATGTTCAATTTAAAGGTGGTCTATTTTGAGTCAAGAAATCCCAGTCAAATACCAACCGCTATTTCAGCGTGTCGGCAATCATGGCGCCAAGTCGAAGGCAGACGCAATCAAGGCATTTTGCTTACGTTGCGTGGGCTTTCATTCCAAACGGGTGACAACTTGCACATCACCCACATGTCCTCTATATCAAGTCAGGCCGTACCAAAAGAGCTCCAGTGAAGCCTGACGATTACGAGGGATTATGGTTCGACCGTTTCTTAAATCATTTTGCCAATTCACACCATTCGATTCATTCAAAGACATTGCCGTAGTCTCCACATTCTTCACTCGGAGGGACCACTTTTCAACCGGGTTGGGTGACACACACACGCAAAGGGAATAATGAAACTGGAAAGTCGAATTGATGCCACACTTGTCAAGCACATATTGGGGGCAATGACAGTCGGAATGAAGGGTGAAGTATTTGCCTCGCTCGTACTTTCAGACTTGGGTTGTGCCGTGACGAGGCGATGTCCCGACCGCAGTTGCAGGTTTGAGTCGGTGGTCATGAATATTATGCTGCCTTCTTGAGTTGTTGAGCGTTGGGGCGAAGACCGTCTATCAAGGTTTTCAGGTCGGCATGACCGCG
>Ga0214249_1000594_pt1 | contig 14004 bp, 22 predicted proteins | sample TroBogypolimnion_17_FD_153087 | JGI IMG/M metagenome (GOLD analysis project Ga0214249, IMG submission 153087) | Freshwater microbial communities from Trout Bog Lake, WI - 23JUN2009 hypolimnion | ecosystem: Environmental > Aquatic > Freshwater > Lake > Hypolimnion/Profundal zone | place: Trout... | reverse complement strand
TAAAAACCCTCCCTTAGCGCTAATTGTGGCATGACAAAGAGTAGAAAAATATTACACGAGTCATTGGCTCAACCTCGCTGGGTTCTATGGGCCCCCCGCATTGACTGGATTTACTCCCATTTTCATCATCGTAGAGGATGAAAATTTTCGACTCTTTCTGCTAAATGCCCAAATCCTTACATTGAACCTTCAATAGAAAACCAGGGCGGGTCAAGAATAATCGAATTAATTTACGGGGAGAGCTTCAGTACAAGGGCTGGGGTGTGGACTCAGGACGCAGCCAAGTTCTGATCAGTGGGACGCGGAAACTCAGCAGGAGGCTCGAACGGGATCTACGAGGACGAGCCGCCATCGAACCAGAACTGAGCCACACGAAGAACGACGGCTTTCTCGGGCGGAACTTCCTCAAGGAAGTGGTCGGAGACATGCAGAACATCACCATGAGCGGAGCCCGGGCACAACACGAGGAAGATCCTGGCCCACCTCAGGGTCCTTTTGTGACTTCTTCTGCGCCAGTCCAGGAAGGCGCTGGAGGCCCTCATCGCCATGCTTGATGCCGAACCGACCCCCTCGGCAGGTCCTCAAAGTCACCTGATCTGCTTGATGGGGTTTTTCAGGGCCGACTATTCTAGTGATCTGGGCAGATGACGTTTCTCTCGTATGACAATTAGTCGGTCTTGAAAATGTCTCAACCTGAAAACTGGCAGTAGTTTGAGGGAACGAATGGGATATCTGAAACACCAGATTGGTAGGGGTTACCCCTTAGAATCCGGTGTACAGATGCGGCCAAAAGAGAAGGTAAAGACCCATGCACAGGGGCTGTTGGAGGACCGGCGGCTGGACCTGATGCTGCGGATGGAGCACGAACTGGTCCGTCTGGCAGAGGCCATTGATTGGGATGGGCTGGCGGAATCGTTTGGGGCGCTCTATTCGGAGAAGACGGGCCGACCAGGGATTCCGATCCGCACGATGGCGGGGTTAGTGATGCTCCAGCACACCTTCGGGCTGTCGGACGAGCAGGTGGTACAGGAGTGGCCAGAGCGCCCCTACTGGCAGTTCTTCTGTGGTGAGGAGTTCTTTCAGCATGAGCTGCCGGTGGACTTCTCTCAGATCTCGCGATGGAGGAAGCGGATCGGGAAGGAAGGGGTGGAACGGATCCTGAAGCTCACGATCGAGGCGGGGCTGAGGACGCGGACCATCACTCCGAAGCAGATGCAGGTGATCGTGGTGGACACTACGGTGCAGCCGAAGGCAGTGGAACATCCGACGGATGCAAGACTGTTCAGGAAGGTGCTGCACCATCTGCTGCGGGTGGCGGACGAGACGGGAACGAAGCTGCGACAGAGCCACCGGGATCTGGCGAAGTTGGCGTTCCTGATGCATGGGCGATACATGAAAGCGAAGCACTTCAAGCGTGCGGCAGGTGAGCGCCGGAAGCTGAAGACCTACGCGGGGCGGGTGCAGCGGGATCTGGAGCGGAAGCTGAGCGACGAGGCATGGGCGAAACACAAGGGGACGCTGATTCTCGCGGAGTTGGTGCTGACCCAGGAGAGGAAGACCAAGGGCAAGGTCTACTCGATGAGTGCGCCGGAAGTGGAATGCATCGCCAAGGGGAAGGCACACAAGCCCTACGAGTTCGGCGTGAAGACCAGCCTGGCGACAACGGCGTGGGGTGGGTTCGCGGTGGGTGCGATGTCGCTGCCTGCGCGGCGACAATTACCCCTGTGCATCGGTGACAACTACACCAGGGCGTCTGGGGTAGCGCCGAACCGGTAAGTCCTTGTGGGCGTTGGCCTGCGTCCTAATGGACGTAGGAAGGCGGTGGCATGGCACGGGTCACGGATCAGCAGGTGAGGAAATTGCGCGAGGAAATGGCTAAGCACGGGTGTGCGGAAGTGGCGGCGATGCGGTCGGGGATGCATCGGAACACGGGCCGGAAGTATCTCAACACCAACCGGCTCCCCTCGGACTTGAGGCAGCCCCGGTCCTGGCGGACGCGGCTGGATCCGTTTGTGGAGGACTGGTCTGCGATCGAGCAGCGCCTGGTTGAAGCGCCCGAGTTGGAGGGGCGAATCCTGTTCGAGGACCTGATGCTGCGTCGACCTGGGGTGTATCAGGAGGGCCAGTTGCGGACCTTCCAGCGCCGGGTGAAGGTCTGGCGGGCCCACCATGGCCCGGACAAGGAGGTGTTCTTCCCCCAGGACCACCGCCCCGGTGAGGCCCTCCAGACGGACTTCACCTGGGCCACGGAACTGGAGGTCACCATTGATGGGATCCCCTTTCCCCACATGCTGTGCCATGTGGTGCTGCCCTATTCCAACTGGGGCTGGATCACGGTCTGCCAGTCCGAATCCATGCTGGCCTTGCGCCGGGGCGTCCCGGCGGCCCTCGTCCAGTTGGGCCGGGTGCCTCAGTTCCATCAGACCGACAATTCCACGGCAGCTACCCACCAGGTGACCGCTGCGGCGGAGGCGCTGGGCCATGGGAAGCGAGATTTCAACGCGGAATACCTGGACCTGATGACGCACTACGACATGAAACCCAGGACGATCGGCATCGGGAAGTCGGAGCAGAACGGGGATGTGGAGGCCCTGAACGGGGCCTTGAAACGGCGCCTCAACCAGCACCTGCTGCTGCGCGGGAGCCGCGATTTCGAGACAGTGGAGGCGTGGGAAACCTGGGCCCAGGACATCTGCCGGGCCGTCAACGAACGGCGCCCACGCATCGAGGCGGAACTGGCCGCCATGCGGCCCCTGCGAGTGGTGGCGTTCCAGGAATTCGAGGAAATGCAGACTCGGATCACGACGGAGAGCACCCTGGTGGTGAAACGGAACACCTATTCCGTCCCACCCCGGCTTATCGGAGAGCACGTCCGGGTGCGCCTCTACGAGATGCGTCTGGAGGTCTGGCACGGGGGGAAGCGGGTGCTGGAATTGCCTCGGCTCGTGGGGAGGCGCAACCACCACATCGACTACCGGCACATCATCGACTCTCTCCTGCGCAAGCCTGGCGCCTTCGCCCGCTTCCGCCACCGGTCGGACCTGTTCCCGAGTCCGGTGTGGCATCTGGCCTTTGATGCGCTGGAAAGGAGCCTGGGTGAACGCAAGGGGGAGGTGGCCTATCTGCGGCTCCTCCACCTGGCCTCAAAGACCATGGAATGTGATGTGGAGGCCGCCCTGACCCGGTTGGTGGAGTTGGGCGAGGTGCCGGAGCCTGAGCGGGTGAAGGACCTGATGGGCGTGGCGAAGCCCGTCCAGGCACCCGTGATTGCACCCCTGGTCGTGAACCTGAAGGAATTCGACGCCCTCCTGGACCTGGCAGTCGCGGAGGCCGTATGAGCAAGGACGCACGGCGCAAGCTCGACGAGATGCTCCGGGATCTGAAGCTCCCTGGTGTGGGTTCCTGCCATGCGGAGGCGGCGTCCCGAGCAGAGAAGGAGGGTTGGGGGTTCGAGCGATTCCTCCACCATGTTCTGGATGTGGAACTGGAGCAGCGTCGCCAGAAGCGCCTGGAGCGGGTGCTCAAGTCCTCCAAGCTGCCTGCGGGGAAAAGCATGGCCACCCTGGATCTGGAGCGCCTGCCCGTGAAGGTTCGTCGCCAACTGCCCGCCCTCATCGAGGGCGGCTTCGTGGATCGCGGCGAGAACCTGCTGGCCTTCGGCCTGCCGGGGCGAGGAAAGACCCATCTGGTGTGCGCCCTGGGGGCGGAACTCATCCAGAACGGCTATACCGTCCACTTCACACCCGCCTTCGCCCTGGTGCAGCGCCTGCTGCTGGCGCGGCAGACCTATGGACTGGAGAAGGAACTCCGCCGTCTCGATGCCTTCGACGCACTGATCATCGATGACATCGGGTACATCCAGCAGGACCGGGATGAGACCGAAGTCCTGTTCACCCTCCTGGCGGAGCGTTACGAGCGCCGCACCGTGATCCTGACCTCCAACCTGGTGTTCTCTCAGTGGGACCGCATATTCAAAGACCCCATGACCACCGCTGCGGCCATCGACCGGATCATCCACCACTGCGTCATCCTCGAACTCAACGGCACCAGCTTCCGCGCCGAGGCAGCCAAGGGTCGAATCGCCCAGGCAGCGGAATCCACAACGGCCTGACCCCCCAGACCCCCCACTCAGGCCCCTGCTCGGGTGCGGATTTCCCATGGAAAGCTGGGGCCCTCCCATGGAGAACCGCCGAAAGCGCGGTTCCCCACGGGTCCCTCCCCCCTTCCCACAGGAATTCCGCCTCCCTCGGCCTTCGGCTGGAAAACGCTCCGCGTTTCCCACAGTGGCCTGAGTCAACGGCCATCAGCATCAGCACATTTGTAATTGTCGCTGGTAATTGTCGTCGGCCCAACTGGCCTGAAATCACTAAAAGCGGCGGCTTCGCCGCGCTCCCTTAAACGCACAAAGGTAGTTGTCGCTGAGGCACATTCCTAATTGACGCCGGGGAGGCGATACGGGTTTCGCGATGTCTGCCCGCATTGCAGCCTCACGGATGGCCCTTTGGACACTCTCTGGGTAGATGAAGTGGCGACGGATCATGCCGCAGTCTGGGTCGACCGATCGAAGCCGGGAAGGGAACACCCACTGCCAATGCCATTTCTTGCCGAGCCCCCGATACTTGGCTCCCAGTGCATCGGGCAGCCAGACTTCACCGAATCCCGCCTCTAGGTCCTGGGCATGCAGCGCCCGCACCTTGAGCAAGTGATCCTGAAGCGGCTTGACCAGTGCCTCCGGGAGCATGGTCATCCGATCCTTCCCCCCTTTGCCCTCGCGGATGGTGACTTCCCGACGCTCGAAGTCGAGGTCCTTGACCCGCAGCCGGAGCCCCTCCTTCAGCCGCATGCCTGTGCCGTAGAGCAGGCGTGCAAAGAGCCCCATCGTGCCGTCCATCTGGTCAAGGAGTCGGCCCACTTCCGAGGGTGAAAGTACCACTGGCAGACGCGGGGTCGTCTTGGCGTGGACCACGTCGTTCAGCCAGGGCAGTTCCGTCCCCAGGACCACCTTGTAGAGGAAGAGTAGTGCGGCCTTGGCCTGGTTCTGGGTAGAGGGGGCGACCTCTCCCCTAGTGGCCAGGTGCGAAAGGTAAGTTTCCACCTCTGCGGCACCCATCTCCCGGGGGTGCCGCTTCCCATGGAAGAGGATGAAGCTTCGGATCCACTTGGTGTAGACCGCATCCGTGGCAGGGCTCAAGTGGCGCACACGGATGGCTGCGTGGACCTGGTCCAGAAGTCGGGGGGAAGTGGTTGGACCGGGTTCCATGTCGCTCCTGGCACGATCCGGCCTGGCCAAGCTGCCCATGGGCATCGGAGCCGGTCGGGGTGGCCCAAGGGTGGGGATCCAAATATGGCGAATTTTTGACGAACGTCAACAGATCTGCGAGGCTCTTGATTCATCCTTCACAGTCCAAACGGCCTGGCGAAACCTATGCGATATGATTCGCCCAGTAAATTCCACCGAATTACTTCTCATCCGCCAACCATTACGTTTGGAGAATGCGATCCTCCAAAAGCAAGTTGTTCTATGGCTGAAGATCGCGTGTCGTCATTACCTTATTCTACGGCAATTACACAAACCTCTTTGTCGTGGAATCCATAGTTAGGTGCCTACATGCGCCCCTTTCCAATTTGGTTAGCCCTCGTCATAGTGGTGGCTTGCAACAGGAATCGCGACAAGACCATCACTGCAGCACCAATTTCTCCCCAGCCCGAAGAACAGAGGGTTCCCAGTAACTTTTCTAACAAAGTATCGAAAGCCGCACACCTAGAGCAGAGCAACCAACCTGTACCAACTCCACCATCAAATTCCCTAATCCAGCCATGGCTTGATCTCAAAGAAGTGCCTACTGATCTAGCGATAGGAAAGATTAATATTTCTCTGGGGAGTCTCCCCAACGTTTGGCTTTGGGCTATCAATAGCGATAAGCCAGAAAGGTTCGGTGATCGGTTCCCGATGAGGGTGGGTAGTCACCGCTCTTTTGATCCTACAATTAAAATTCCATCAGGGTTCGATTGCCCTGGATGGATCACTGAGTGGGAAACCGAAGGCCTAGCGGTTTATGCTAAGTATGGTCCATGGCACCTCATACATAGTTACGATGAAGGCTGGTGCTGGCTCCTTCTACGAGATGAGGAATTATCAATAAATGAAGACTATCGATGGTCTGTCTACGAGGAACCATGGCGAAATGTTTTTAGCCGAATTCAGAATCCGCACCCAAAAGTAGATTCAGAAGGCTTCATTTCTTATTATTCCATCGACACGATTCAACCAATGCCATCAGAAATCCTGCGTGAACAACCAAACGACCAATCAAAATCACTTGGACCAGTCACTGGAAAATATTTCAAGATGATCTCCTTCAGAGAAAATTGGGTACAAATTCAAGAAACTGAAACCTCATGTCTTACGGAACCAAAAGATGCGAATGGGCCAGTTGTACTCAAGGTTCGTTGGAACCCGAACCGGATTGGGTGGATCCGTTGGCAAGTTCCTGGGCCTATACCTGGTACCTTCCAAATTCGACTTCGTGGCCTATTACATTGTGGTGGGTATCGTAAGTAACTCTGCACCTAACCCTCCGCTCAACTCGGACCCCGCCCGCACTGCCTTCCGTTCTTTCTCTTCGTCTCGCTTCCTCGGCTCCGCTCGTCGCCTCGGTGCAGGCGGGGCCGGTTAGCTTCATTCGTTAGGCCTCACGCCAATGGAAATGAATCTCCCACCATTTCTTTCGACGATCAACAAGGTCGAAGAATGCCAATATTTTCTTGTCATGATGCTTCAAAATTATCATTACCCAGATCGATTTCGATTTAATCTGAATGCATTCATTCAGGCCCTCAGAAATACCACTTTTATTCTTCAAAGCGAAGATAATAAGCCCGATGGATTTGAAGCATGGTACGCACAGAAGCAAGAAGAGATGCGTTCAAACACTCTTCTGAGGAATTTTGTTCAAGCCAGGAATGTGATAGTTAAACAGGCCGAATTAGAAGCCCAAAGCAAATGCGCTCTCGGGCTCTTCCGGTACAAAAAGCTCAAAATTGCCCTTTCACCGGACCTCCCACCATGCATCGATAGCTATGTTTTACTTGAGAAAGCCAAAAGCTTTGTCTACCCCCTCTTCCTCCCTCTTGACCATTCCGCGATTGGAGAGCAAGCAGGCATAGAGAGGACTTGGGTATTCCCAGAAATAGGCGAAACCGAAGTGGTTGGCCTATGTATTGAGGCCGCAACAGAAATCGCTAGTGTTGTGCGCTCGGCTATCCAACTCGCAGGCGGTGATCATATTTTTGATTTTGAGATTTCAGATTTATATGATTTCAGGGTACTGCTTGAAACTGATGCTGATCCAAACCTTCCAATCAAATGGGGCTGGTGCGAATAGAATAATACTGAAATATTCTCCCGCTCTCTTCGGCCTAACCCTCAGCTCAACTCGGACCCCGCCCGCACCGTCTTCCGCTCTTTCTCTTCGTCTCGCTTCCTCGGCTCCGCTCAGCGCCTCGGTGCAGGCGGGGCCGGTTAGCTTCATTCGTTAGGCGTTACGGTGATCCGCATGAATGACCTCCAAGAACGAATTTCTGCCAGCTTTCAGGCCCAAGGTCTCATGGCAACTTTGGGCGCAAGCTTGGTCCATGTCGAAGTAGGCGAAGTCCATATCTCGTTGCCTTTCTCACAGCATCTTTCGCAGCAGCATGGTTACGTTCACGCCGGGGCAATCACAAGCATTGCCGACAGTGCCTGCGGCTACGCTGCTCTAACGAAAGCCCCTGAGGGACATGAGGTTGTAACCGCCGAATTCAAGATCAACCTACTCCGCCCAGCAGTTGGGGATCACTTCCTCGCAATCGGGAAGGTCGTTAATGCTGGGCGATTACTCACGGTATGCACTGGTGAAGTCCGCGCTTTCACTGGAACTGGTGCCTCATTTAAGGTCGTGGCTCTAATTCAGGCCACCATAGTCAACGCTGCAAAGTAACGCCTAACCCTCCGCTCAACTCGGACCCCGCCCGCACTGCCTTTCGTTCTCTCTCAGCTTCCCGCTTCCTCGACTCCGCTCAGCTCCTCGGTGCAGGCGGGGCCGGTTAGCTTCATTCGTTAGGGCTCCACAATGCCTCGAGCCATGAAGTCTTCTCTAATATGTATCACCGCGCTATTGCTTGTAATCGAGGCAACGCAATTGATCGCACAAACGGCGAAGAACAGCGAAAAGCCCCCAAAAGCAGAATTCGCGATTCCCTGGTCGAAACTCATTAAAGTCTCTCCTGACTGCTCAGTCAGGAGGATCGATACTTTATCTTTCCAAGTTGGCACACTCATCGCGGCCCCTGTCAGCGGTGGTCGGCAGGTTCATTTGGGCGAAATTCGGGATCTAGACTATGTGCCAAGTGCTTGGTGGGATAGCTCTGGGATAGCTGTATACAAAAAGCATGGGGATTGGGTTCTTGTGCACTCAAAGACCTCAGGTTGGTATTGGGCCTTCCTGGATCCAAAAGAATTGAAAAAAACAAATCAAGATCCTGAATTCTCGCCTTCTCAGGTGCTATCCGAAGGCTTGGATTCTCTCGATTACACACTAAAAGACAATGACCTTGATAAATTCTCAACAGATAAACAGGGTTACCGAATTTATTCCCAAATTCGGACAATTGAGATTCCGCTTAATGAACCCCTAAGGTCCAAGCCAAATACGCAGTCACAATCGCTTGGACACATAGAAGCTGAGTATTGCAATATCCTAGGTTTCGATGGTGATTGGGTCCAGATTCAAGAGCCACTTGAATTGGAGATGATTCCCGGTGGTGATGATCATAACGACCTGCTCAAAGTGAAATGGGACCCGGCTAGAACAGGTTGGGTGCGCTGGCGTATTAAAGGACCTGTTCCTGGTTCTTACCGTATTTTCTTGCGGGGCATTACTTTTTTTGGGGTCATAGATTGATTTCGCTCTGTTCCATCCTCGCCCTAACCTCTCGCTCAACTCGGACCCCGCCTGCATTGTCTTTCGCTCTTTCTCTTGTTCCGTCTTCCTCGGCTTCGTTCGTCGCCTCGGTGCAGGCGGGGCCGGTTAGCTTCATTCGTTAGGAGTTGCCCATGCCAGAGATCAGCACCATCACTGCTGGCGTTGGGCTAGCCCAAGCAACTTACAAATCATTTCAATTTCTCAAAGAAGTCGCAGGCTCTGATGTTATTTCCGCTTATTTCTGGCATCACGGCGAACGAATCGAGGGTTCTGAGAAAATCGAAATCGAGATCCACAAAGACGCCTCAAACGAAGCTATTTGGTGGTATTCCGTCAAGCCAGTCGACGACTACGTTTTCGTCAGAATTCCTATCATTGAATCCTGCACTCACGAACTGGTTGGTACGATTGCAGGTGAGCCAAACCCAAATGCAATGTACTGGCGTTGGATTGCCCCTGTGCTCCCTGGTCGTCTATACGGTGGTGCTGACCCTTCAAACATCAAGGTCGACTTCTTGGTGTTCGGGTACAAGCCCAAAGCACTGCTCAAACATTTTGCTCCCAGCAAGTAATTCCACCGGCCATCAACTCCTAACCCTCCGCTCAACGCGGACCCCGCCCGCACTGCCTTCCGCTCTTTCTCTTCGTTCCGCTTCCTCGGCTCCGCTCATCGCCTCGGTGCAGGCGGGGCCAGTTAGCTTCATTCGTTAGGGCTCCCCTTAATCTTTTGGCAGGGCCTTGCGCGCCTCAAAAAATGTGATACATTTGTTCAGAGGAGTCTCATATGCACCTCCTCTGGGGGCTACGAAACCTGGAAAAGGTCCGAGAACATGGCCTTGAGCCAGAGGACGTTGAATCTGTCTTTGACGCTGAAGACTGGGCTTCGATTCCAAGTGAGGTTCCATACCGATTCGTCGGTGAAGGCACTAACCACACTGGCCGCCTCATCCGTGTGATCTTCGCTGAAACCGACGATGGGCTTTACCCCATCACCGCATTTCCAATCCGATCTCGTCAAAGGAGAACGCCATGACAACTCGCAAGCGTCCATCCCTCGCCGAACTCGAAGCCAGCATCGAGAAGGAGGCTTCCTGGGCCGAGAAGAATTTCGGTCCCCAGGTTACTGGTCGCCTCACCAAACCAGGTCGCCCGGCTAAGGGAACGGTTATAGAACCCACTCGGCCTCACTCCCTCCGGGTTCAGGAAAGTATTTGGCAAGCGCTCTCATACAAAGCCCAGAAGGCCGGTTTGTCCGTGAATCAAGCTGCACAGCTCGCCTTGCTTGAATGGGCGAAGCGCTAAGGTTCCGCCCGGTCGCCCTAACCCTCCGCTCAACTCGGACCCCGCCCGCACTGTCTTCCGCTCTTTCTCTTCGTTCCGCTTCCTCGGCTCCGTTCAGCGCCTCGGTTCAGGCGGGGCCGGTTAGCTTCATTCGTTAGGCTTTCCTATGATTCTCTTCCCTAAGTCGAATGAAATTCCATTTAAGGTTATGAAAGTAGCGTTTCTATTTGAAATTGTGGAAACTATTGTTTTGATCTTATTTATTCTTATAATGAAATATAATTCTCGATTATTAAATCCAATTGTCAATCGGGTTATCGCATTATTAATTGGAGGATCCCTTTTTCTTTTTTCCGCTTTATTACTATTCACATTAGATCATTCGAAAAAATATTCGAGTAGAACATTGTCACGTTCGCAGATCATATTTCATTCATTTATCACTATAATTTACGGTCTCTTGACTTCGTTTTTGGTCATGCTTGCGCTCTATAATGAATAAACAGAAACAAAAGACTTAGGGCCTGACATAGCGATCAACTCCGTACACTAATTAGCTATCCTCCAGGTGCCCAATTTGAATTTCCTGAAATTCCCAGAAGTCCTCCGACCTTGAAACCGGCACAGCCTAACCCTGCGCTCAACTCGGACCCCGCCCGCTCTGTCTTCCGCTCTTTCTCTTCGTTCCGCTTCCTCGGCTCCGCTCAGTGCCTCGGTGCAGGCGGGGCCGGTTAGCTTCATTCGTTAGGCCTCAATCCATCCAAAGGAATTCCATGGGGAATGAATACAAATTCACGCCATCGATTTCGCCTATTCCTCCGGAACCGTCAAATTCATCAATCCCTTTTGTGGTCTCAATCCCTGAACGTCCCAAGATCCCTTCGAATATAGGTGAGTTGGATCAAGCAATATTAAATGTTGGGCTAAGCCTTTCTCTTGAGTTCGGTCCGAATTGGCTGAGACCAATTCAGCATCGCCTCAAGGCTAAAATTCCAACCTTGGAAGCAGATCAATTGAATCTCTACGATTCTGCCTGCAGAGGCGTCCGAGATCACTGCCAGGATAATGTCTATAACTTCCTAGAGAGAGTCGGAACTAAGCACGCCAAGATCGAAGATTGGAAACAATGGGTAAAGACTACGTACCCATGGATCAATGAGGCCAACATCAGCCACCTATATTCCCAAGGCTGTTACTACGCCATGAAAGATGGTGTCCCTTGAGGCCTAACCCTCCGCTCAACTCGGACCCCGCCCGCACTGTCTTCCGCTCTTTCTCTTCGTCGCGCTTCCTCGGCTCCGCTCTGCGCCTCGGTGCAGGCGGGGCCGGTTAGCTTCATTCGTTAGGCGATTAACCAACCAAGGTCACACATGAAGCGATTACTAATAGCTGTCTCAATCGTAATTTCTGTCCTGGTCGTCCTGGGGTTTGTTGGAATGTGGGCAGTCAAAAAGGGAATGTCGCCGTTAGTTGATGGCGCTCAACTCCAGGACGGCAGAGTCACTGTAGTAGTCGATAACACTAGTCCAATGCCTGTCGCTGCCTACCTGTTGAAACTCAACAACGGGAATCTCGGCCTCATTGATGCAACCATGGATCCAGAGGCAAAGGCGATTTGCTCAGCCATACGCCGAATGGGCCGTTCCAAGTCCGAGGTCAAGGTCATCTTCTGCACACATTCACATGATGACCACACGGCCGGGTGCCGAAAATTCCCGAACGCCACAATTTATGCAATGAAGCCCTCCATTCAAGGAAACAGCCAATCGAGCATTAGCAATTGGAATCGAGTCCAACAGGCCATGCCCGGCAACAACCAAGACCCGTCTCCGCCAAGAAGGGACGTTCAATTTTTATCCGATGGTCAAGTGCTCGATTTCAATGGTGACAAATTTGAAGCTTTTGCATTACCCGGACACACCTACGATAGTGCTGCCTATTTGGTATTCGGCATATTGTTCATGGGTGATAGCGCTGCCGGTCAGTATGACGGCCGAATCGGGTCGGCTCCGCCATTCGTTTCAGTCGACAGAAACATGAATCAGCGCGAGTTGAAAAAATTAGCAGGCCGTCTTCAAAACAGAAAGAGCGAAATCGATTACGTCACCTTTGGTCATCAGGGCCCAATCAAGGGGCTCGACCCGTTATTATTGTGGGCATCTTCTCATTAGCCCTTTCGCCATCGCCCAATCGCCTAACCCTCCGCTCAACTCGGACCCCGCCTGCACCGCCTTTCGCTCTTTCTATTGTTCCCGCTTCCTCGGCTCCGCTCAGCGCCTCGGTGCAGGCGGGGCCGGTTAGCTTCATTCGTTAGGCGTCATCAATGACCGAGGGCCACATCAAATTCTCGTTTCTCATCGCGGCAGGCTTTCTTGGCATATTTTTCAAAATCGGTCTGGTCAGTTTGTGGGGATTATTCTTGGGCATCCTCATAGCCATAATCGGACCGATGGCTGTAAGTATCTACAGCAGTCGTGCTAGGCGTAAGCGCAATGAACAAGCGATGGCCGTCCTGGCCATTTCACTGTTAAAAAAGGCCGAAGGTAGTCACCCAACAGAAAAAGCTGGTGCCCTTGACGCCTAACCCTACGCTCAACCCGGACCCCGCCCGCACTGTTTTCCGCTCTTTCTCGTCTTCCCGCTTCCTCGGCTCCGCTTGTCGCCTCGGTGCAGGCGGGGCCGGTTAGCTTCATTCGTTAGGCCTCTCTCATGCCTCAAGCGCCACAAGTCAGCGCTCATTCCCACAGCGCCAACCACCGAGATGAGATTCTCGGAAGTGAAGTGTGTGGCTGTTTCTATTGCATGCAGATATTCCCGCCAATCGAGATCCAAGATTGGGTTGATGTTCACGATGACAATGAGGTCGAAATCAACGAGCAAGGCCAGACGGCACTTTGCCCAAAGTGCGGCATCGATTCGGTCATTGGTTCAAAGTCCGGCCACCCAATTACCCTCGAATTCCTAGAACTCATGCACCAACACTGGTTTTAATCCATGCTGACAATCGGCCTAACCCTCCGCTCAACTCGGACCCCGCCTGCGCTGTCTTCCGCTCTTTCTCTTCGTTCCGCTTCCTCGGCTTCGTTCATCGCCTCGATGCAGGCGGGGCCGGTTAGCTTCATTCGTTAGGCAGCATCCGAACTGATGGAGAACCCATTCATGATGAAAAGATATGTGGTTACAGGCGCCATCATCCTCTCGGCTATCACTCCCGCTATTGCTCAGCCACGGGCAATCGGAACGAGCATCTTCAGCAACCGCTCAAACGGCAGTCCAGAGAATCCTAGAGACACCAGCGACCACGGCTTGAGCGTGATGATACTGATTGGTGGAAAAACAGGTCACATGGTCCTCTTTCAGTCCTTTGATGCCCCAGGCTTTGGACCTCTCTTGGTTGAAGCAAAATGGGATGGAAATACTTTTTCCTTCACCATCCCAGATACTAAAGACAATCCAGGTCCAGGAACTTTCCGCGGAAGCCCGTACACCACAGAGTTGGTCGGGTCTTTTGATCCAAATCCTGGAAAGGTTATCCACCTCCCAAGGAGCAGTAGGTTCCAATAGTGGCAACCTGCTGCCTAACCCTCCGCTCAACTCGGACCCCGCCCGCACTGTCTTCCGCTCTTTCTCTTCGTTCCGCTTCCTCGGCTTCGTTCGTCGCCTCGTTGCAGGCGGGGCCGGTTAGCTTCATTCGTTAGGCGTTACGGTGATCCGCATGAATGACCTCCAAGAACGAATTTCTGCCAGCTTTCAGGCGCAA
>Ga0214249_1000582_pt1 | contig 14231 bp, 22 predicted proteins | sample TroBogypolimnion_17_FD_153087 | JGI IMG/M metagenome (GOLD analysis project Ga0214249, IMG submission 153087) | Freshwater microbial communities from Trout Bog Lake, WI - 23JUN2009 hypolimnion | ecosystem: Environmental > Aquatic > Freshwater > Lake > Hypolimnion/Profundal zone | place: Trout... | reverse complement strand
TCGCGCCAATTGTTAAAGCCAGTATTGACGCGGGTTTGTGGGGTGGGTAGGTTCGCTATTCTGGTGTCTTTGTCGCCCCGCCGTCAGTCTTCCAGTTGGCAATCTTTGCGCACTCTGCAACCGCAGTATTATTGATCTCCCCTTTCCATGTTAGGCCTAATTCTTTATAGCGTGTTTCAAGCCAATCACTCATTGCCGTCAAAACTGGTTTCCCTCGCAGCAAATTTTCATCTTCCATTGCCTGCCACACCCCTACAGCCGCCGCTAACTTCGGTGAGTATCGCGGATGCTTTGGATGCAGGTAATCCGGCTCGCCAGTGGTGAGTGGGAAGAAAAAAGCGGGCTTCAGTCCTTTAGAGATAAACCACGTTAGCAAAGAATCAACCTCGATCATTGACTTTATATCAATTGAATCTTCAATATCACAAAGCCGATTTCCGTTGATGTCGTATTCAAATAATGGCGTTAGAGTTCCTGCTATTTTATTTTTTCTCAGGGCGTTAGAGATTGCTGATTTAGCAGCCTCGTACCCGTGCGGCCGTTCGTGCGGTTTCCAATTTTCGCAAAAGCTCCCCTCTTCCGATGATGGGTCGATACCTACTGCTAAAAGCGCTGCCTGAGCAATGCTCAATTCGTCACACCATCGCCAATAATTCAATTCTTCCATTGCCGCCCCTTTCACTTTCCCCTGAATAGAAGCCGCACCAACACAGCAAGAGTATCTGTGCTTTCGTCCTGTCGGGCTAGGTGTGGCAAACTTGGTTATGCTGCCCTCAGTTGAGCGCGTTGCACTTGTGGCATACCTGCTTTGCGTACCTGCCATAAATCATATTCTGCTTGCTGTGCGACCCACGCATCCGCATGACCGCCATTCTCCAGACCAAGCCAACCTTCCAGACGTAGCGCCATGGATGGTGAAATTGCTGCGTGTTCATTCAGTACGCGGGACAATGCGGCACGGGTTACGCCGAGTTGCTTTGCTGCATCGGTAACAGTCAGCCCTAGCGCGGGTAATACATCTTCTCTCAAGGTCGCGCCGGGGTGAGGGGGGTTGTACATTTTGCTCATATCATTTCTCCTAGTGGTAATCCTGATAATCAACCAACACGGCATCTTCACCTTCAAACGTAAATGTCATCCGCCAATTACCGTTCACGCTTACTGAATAATGATCTGCGAGATTCGCAGTCAGCGGGTGAAAATCCCATCCGGGCATATTCATGTAACTGGGGTCTTTGGCAATATTGAGGCGAACCAATTGGCGTTCCAGTTTTGCGGCTTGGTGCGGCTGAATGCCTGCCTTGCTGCCAGTTTCATAAAAGGCTTTAAGCCCCTTGTGTCGGAATGATTTAATCATAGGTTTTATTGTATAGCGTATAGTTACGCATATCAAGCCGCTTTCAAGCTCACTACGTTGGATGAACTCAATATCGCTTCGATCCTGTCGCCAAGCTTTTCCCATGCTGCGCGCTTTTCGTCTGCGTAATCGTCGAGCAGGTAGACACGATCCACTTTTGAGCCGATCACATGGTTCTGGCACAGGTTGATAACCTCGCGGCTGATTTTAAGTTTCTGCATCATCGTCGCGCCCGTTCTGCGCAGGTCGTGAGGTGTCCACTCCACATCACCCACCACAAGACTGTTGTTCTCAATTCTGAATTGAAGTTTGCGCGTCCGGTTCTTGAATTTCACCTGCCTGTCGCCTACCTGCTTACTGATCGTCTTGATGCACACATGGCCTTCGTTATATTTCGCAGGAAAGGCAAACAGGCGATCACCCGTCAGTGCATGAAGCTGGCTGAATTTCGTATGAGTGAAATCGGAGAGGTAAATCAACTGATCCCTTTTCTGTCCGCGCTGGCCTTTAGTGTTTGCTGCCGGAATGAACCATGTGCGCTGCTCCAAGTCGACGTGCTTCCACTCGGTCATCAGCAGTTCACCGATTCGGCACAGCGTACCTAAGCACAGCCATAAGGCTATCTGCGCTTCCTGCTTCATGGGGCGTTCGGCTTCGTACTTTTGCGGCGCGTCTGCATACTCCTGATTCATGGTCGTGAATATCGTTTGCAGTTTCACGATTTCCTCGATGTTCAGTTGTCGGGTGCGTTCTTTGGTGTAGTCGTTCGCGACCAACTTCATCACGTCCACCAACTCAGAAGGATTGCCATCAATCATCAGGGCGCGCCATGGCTTGCGCTTCTCACCCCAGCGCAACATCTGCCCGATGTCCTTCGATAGCTCGACTGCCGTCGGGGTTTTGCCTGCTGCGATGATAGCTCGATAGGTATCACGCAAATGATGCTCGGTTAAATGCCGGACTTCGATTTTAGAGAGTGAGGGGAGTGCGTGCTTTTTGAATGTGCGAATGATGTAGTCGTTGCCGTCTGCGCGGCTCACGCCATCTCTAATCCAACTCTGATAAAGGTCGTTGAATGTGAGGGCTTCAGTGCGTTGCTGCTCATCAGCCTTGATGATTGCGACGACAGCGGCTTGCGCTTCGATCTTTGTTGCTGCTTTGCTGGCGCGTGGGTCAATACCCTTTTTGACCAACTCCCGCGCATTGTCTCGCTCTTTGCGGATGGTTGCCATATCGGTGCTGGGGTAGCTGCCGCAGTAATGCCATGCGACTTTATCTTGCCACTTAAAGGCGTACCGGAAATTGATTGATACAGAACCGATAAAACGGACATCACCTGACAGGCCGTTACCATCGCTCAGGGTGTCACCCTTCCAGTCAGCTTTGATTGCGTTTAGCTCTTTGACCGTCCATTTATTGCCTTTTCCGTCCTTCGGGTAGCGGGTCATTATTTTTTCCTTCAAAACTCACGGGGGTAAACTCAGGGGTAAACCAGAAACTGGCTGGGATTGTATTCCGTTGGACAAGACTGGACAACTACAATAATAATTTATGATTGTAGTGTATTGAATTTAATTAAGTTTTATTGTTTTCTGTCGTTCAGTGCCGTGCAGGGCTGTTTTGATAAAAAAGCTGAATTAAGCTGTCGACATCCAAGGGGTAAGCAGTTCGAGTCTGCTCGTTCCTACCAAATTACTGTATTAAATCAATCGCTTAGCGCTTACCCGCTAGGCGATTTTTCTTTTCAGCAAAGTGATTGCCGGACTTTTGCCGGACTTGCTTCGGCACACACGATTGAACTGGATTGGCAAAGAAGCACACAAAGATGTTCCGTGCCAATTGCTGGAGTCAGCGACAGAACTGGCTTGCGGCGAGGTGAGCAGGGCAACCTGATCATGTGGCGTCACAACCTGCATGCACCCAAAGCACTGCCGCCACGCTATGCGGCGCAGGTAAGGTGTATCTAGATCTGCCGCCGTACATAACCGGCAACGAAGGTTGGGCATATTACGATAATGTCCCCGGAGAGTAGCAAGTGTCTCGGCGAACTGGTGGGTATGCTTGACCACATAGTCACGCGAAACAGCACCATGGCGACGGTCAGCAATCCGACAAGCCAAGTCTCGCCACATTTTTTCGGGCACCTTATCATTGTTTTTTGGATTTTTCGAACGGATGAATTGCTATGCAATTTTAGAGCAGCAGTGATATTATGAATCATGTCTGAAATTAAAATCGCTGATGATTCGTGGTCATTATCCTTAAAAAAAGGAAACGGCATACTGCGTCGTGAGGTTTGGGTGGATGAGCAAAATAAGGTGGTTCGTTACAATTTGGCTTATATCAATCGAGGTATTTTTCAAGGTGATAACGGGCGTGTGGTTGGCTATGATAATGCGCATGGTTTTCATCACCGGCATTTTATGGGGATCGTCGAGCCGATTGATTTTACGACCTTTGAAGATATTGAAGACCGATTTCAAATTGACTGGGCAGTATTTAGGAGTAAGAAATGAAAACAACAATTCAAGTTGCCAGCGCGGATGATTTTTTCCGGCGCGGCAAGGAAATCGCCAAGCTGGCAGATCAAGGTAAGGGTATAGCTCGTGAACGTATTATTTCGTTTGAAGATCCTGAAGATCTGGCGCGATTGATTACTACTGCCAAGCTTGTACTGTTTCGAGAGGTCAGGGCGTGTTCGGGCTCAATCACCGATTTGTCGCAACGATTGCATCGAGATCGCAGTGCAGTTAAGAGAGATATTGATGAGTTGGAACGAATCGGTTTGGTTGAAGTGGAAGATATGCCATTCCCCGGACATGGTCGTCGAAAAGAGGTGCGAGCTGTTGCTGAGCAGGTATTACTAGCGATGTAATGCTTATCCCTCTTAAAATCTGAAGGGGATTTGAAGGAACTGAGGTGTTAAGAACACTGAAATACAGTGGTTGAAGGGGATGTGGGGTTTGTTATAAAATACAATTAAATCAATATGTTGCATTTTTATGCGCGAATCGACATCCAAGGGGTCAGCAGTTCGAGTCTGCTCAGACAGGCTTTGCTGGATACGCAGGCTGTACTGGCGCAACTTTGACAGAAAACGGTTAGTAACAAAAAAGGACACCCTAAGGTGTCCTTTTTCATTTCGCCTGATGAGACGATTATTCTACTTTAGAGGCAGCGCGCAGTTCAGCCACTGTCTTTTGAATATTTTGCTGTTGCAGGCGCTGTTGTAACTGAGGCTTCAGTTGGTCAAATGCAGGCACTTGCAACGGGCGTACATCGTCCAGCTTGATGACATGCCAGCCGAATTGCGAATGGACGGGTTCTTTGGTCGTCTCGCCCTTTTTCAGGGTGAGCAAGGCATTGGCGAAAGGTTCTACCATGTTGCTAGGGACGGTCCAACCCAGTGATCCGCCGTGTGTTGCAGAAGCGGTATCCTTGGATTTTTCGGCCAGTTTGTCAAAACTAGGAGCCTTTTTGTCTTTCTTTTCCAATTGGGCGATGATGGCTTTTGCTTCCGCTTCAGTTTCAACCAGAATGTGACGCGCGTTGTATTCCTTATCGCCCAGCTTAGCTTTGAGCGTGTCGTAAGCTTGCTTGAGTTGTTCCTCTGTGATTGGGTTCTTCTTCAGGTTTTCCTGAATAAAGGCATTGATCAGTGCATTTTGTTTCGCTTGTTCGACTTGTTGCAGCACGTCGGCTGACTTATCCAAGCCGCCCTTGAGGGCTTCCTGCGCGATGACTTCGCGGTTGATCAGGTCGTCACGAATCACTTTACGCAGCTCAGGAGTGTCAGTTTGTCCTTGTTCCAAGGCTGCCTTGACGTTCAGTTCCATACGTTCCTGAGGAATGATTTTTCCATTGACGACGGCGGCTGATTTGTCCTCGGCGAAAGCCGGGTTAATCGCCAGTGCAGTCAAAATGGCCAATACTTTAAATTTGTTTGTTTTCAACACGTTAAATCCCTTAGTAAAAATAAAAAATTTCAAAATAAGTTAATCAAACTTCGTTCGGCGTTGTTGCCTGTATGTTGAGGGCGTGAATTTCACGTTGCATCATATCCCCGAGTGCAGAATATATCATACGGTGACGCGAAATCGTAGTCTTGCCGGCGAACTCAGATGTGACAATTTGTAACAGATAATGGCCGGCCCCATCGCGAGCGCCTGCATGTCCTGCGTGTTTATGACTTTCATCGACGATGTTGATTGAAACAGGATTGAGCACCGCGAGGAGCGCGTACATTTGTTCTATGCGGCTCATGCTGGCAGGGTCTTTCGAAATGGTTTGACGGTGACTTTCTCGTATACGCCGGAACTTAAATAGGGTTCCGCCTCGGCCCAGTCTTGTGCATCGGTTAACGAAGCAAATTCAGCAACGATCAGACTGCCGGTGTAACCCGCCGCGCCCGGATCTTCCGCATCTACGGCAGGAAAGGGACCCGCTAACAGCAGTCGTCCTTCCGTTTGCAATGCTTGCAGACGTGCGACGTGAGCGGGTCGAATTGCCAAACGCTTTTCCAGGCTGTCAGGTGTGTCCTGACCAATAAATACATAAAACATTAGTTTTCCTCTTTCTTTTCATCGATGTATTTGGCCAACCACACACTTTGCGCGATGATGAATGCGAGCATCATGCCGGTAAAGCCGAATAGTTTGAAATTCACCCAGGTGTCGGTGGAGTAATTGAACGCCACATACAGATTGATAAAGCCGAGCACCAGAAAAAACAGACTCCAACTCAGGTTCAGTCGGTTCCACACGCGGGCGGGCAGCGCCATTTTTTCGGAGAGCATGGCGCGCATCAGATTTTTCTTGAAGAACGCATTGGAGACCAGCAGGGTGACAGAGAACAACCAGTACAGCACGCTGGGTTTGAATTTGATGAAGGTTTCGTCATGCAGCAGCAAGGTAGCACCACCAAATACGCCGACGATGGCAAAACTCACCCAGAGCATGGCGTCCACTTTGCCGTGGCGGTATTTTGTCCAAATGATCTGGGCAACCGTCGCGGCGATGGCGATGGCGGTGGCAACGAAGATACCCTTGATTTTAAAGGCGATAAAAAACAGGATGACGGGGAATAGATCGAACAGCAGTTTCATGTTTTATTTTTTGCTAAGAGTCAAAGAGGCTGAGTTAATGCAATAACGCAATCCGGTAGGTTTTGGGCCGTCGTTGAAGACATGGCCCAGATGTGCGCCGCAAGACGCGCAGTTTACTTCATCTCGCCGCATGCCGTGACTGGTATCGGTACGGATGGACAGGTTATTGGCCTGCTGCGGTTGCCAGAAACTGGGCCAGCCGCTGCCTGAGTCAAACTTGTGATCGGCGTCAAACAACACCTTATCACAGCAGACACAGTGATAAACGCCGTCTTCATGGCAATTCCAATAAGCGCCGGTAAACGGTGGCTCTGTGCCGCACTGGCGGCAGACCTGATACTGTTCGGGTGTCAGTTCTGCGCGCCATTCGGCGTCTGTCTTTGTTTGATCCATTTATAAAACTTCTCCGGCATGATCGGCTAGGCGCGAACGTTCACCTCTGAGCAGCGTGATGTGACCGCCATGTTCCCAACCCTTGAAGCGATCCACTACATAGGTCAGCCCTGAACTGCCCTCGGTCAGATAAGGCGTGTCGATTTGTGCGATGTTGCCCATACAGACAACTTTGGTGCCCGGACCCGCGCGCGTGACCAGCGTTTTCATCTGTTTGGGCGTCAGATTTTGCGCCTCATCGATGATGATGTATTTATTCAGAAAAGTGCGTCCGCGCATGAAGTTGAGTGATTTGATTTTGATGCGCGAACGGATCAGATCGCGTGTGGCGGCGCGCCCCCAATCGCCGGCTTCCTCGTCATTTTTGTTGAGTACATCCAGATTGTCTTCGAGCGCGCCCATCCATGGTGTCATCTTCTCTTCTTCAGTGCCTGGCAGAAAACCAATGTCCTCACCGACAGGGACGGTTACGCGCGTGATAATTATTTCTGTATATCGTTTATTTTCAAGTGTTTGCATTAAGCCTGCGGCGAGCGTCAGTAATGTCTTGCCGGTTCCGGCCTGGCCTAACAGGGTGACGAAATCAATTTCAGGGTCCATCAGTAAATTGAGCACGAAATTTTGTTCGCGATTGCGTGCGACGATGCCCCAGATATTGTTTTTCGTATGGGTATAGTCAGTCAGGGTGCGCAGCAGGGCTGTGCCCTCGCTTTGCTCCAGAACCATTGCATAAAACGGCGTATCGTCGTCTTCCTTGTAGACAAATTGATTGATGAAAAACGCGGCGCACAGCGGGCCATTTACCTGATAATAGGTATGGCTATCTTTTTGCCAGGATTTCAGACCTTTGTCGTGCGTCTCCCAGAAATCGACCGGGAGTTCCAGCACGCCGCTGTATAGCAGGTCGGTGTCTTCGAGGACCTTGTCGTTGAAGTAGTCCTGCGCTTCCAATCCCAGCGCGCGCGCCTTGATGCGCATATTGATGTCTTTGCTGACAAGAATTACCGCGCGTTTCGGATACTGATGTTGCAGGCCGATCACCACGCCCAGAATGGCGTTGTCGGCTTTGCCCAACTCCAGGTTGTGCGGCAGCTCCTGTTTGATGAAACTGGTCTGTAAATAGAGTCGTCCGGTACAATTTTTATGCGCCGCAGATTGTAGTGCGATGCCTTCTTCGATATTGCGCGGCGCGTCGTTAACGATTTCATCCAGAAAACGGCTCACCTGACGTGCATTGCGCGCTACTTCGGTCATGCCCTTTTTCTTGTTGTCCAATTCTTCAAGAACCAACATGGGCAGGCAAATGTCGTGTTCCTCGAAGCGGTACAGACTGGTCGGGTCGTGCAGTAGCACATTGGTGTCCAAAACAAACAACTTGGTATCAGCTACGGCGCGCTTGGGCATGATATTCCTTTAGTTTAGCGTTGTGACGAAATCTAAAACTTCCTGTGCGTGTCCATCGGCCTTGAGTTTACGCCATTCGTGGCGCAGCGCGCCAGTACGATCAAAAACGAAGGTGCTACGTTCGATGCCACGCACCAGTTTCCCATACATATTTTTCTGTTTGATGACGCTGAATAAATTGCAGGCGGTTTCTTCTTCATCGGATAGCAGATCGAAGGGGAGGGTGAATTTGGCTTTGAAATTTTCATGTGACTTGAGGCTGTCACGCGAGATGCCGAAAACCGCGCAATCGGCCAGCAAAAATTGCGGATAGAGGTCGCGGAATTGTTGGGCTTCAGTGGTGCATCCAGGTGTGTTGTCTTTGGGGTAAAAGAACAGAACCAGATTGCGGCCTTGGTTGGCCGAGAGCGTAAAGGTCTGCTCGCTGGTGGCGGGAAGTGAGAAATCGGCAATTATGTTTTCTGTCATAGTCGGCTTTCAAGAAATGCGTACATTCTTGATAAAAAACGCGACAAAAGCAAGCCTTGTTCGAGGATGGGTATTGGAAGTTTGGAAGCTGTTTTTAACTCCGTTTGCCCGCATCTATATGCGTTAGTGTTGTATCGCTTCAAAAATAAGCGCGAGGATTAAGTGCAGCCCTGAGGTTTCAACGCCGACTTTTCTGCGTTCACGTCCTTCAATTCCCGCAGCAATGGCATGCAGGGAGCGATTCAGTGCAATGCATTTTTGACTGCCGGCTGGAAACAAGCTGAAATCAAAATGATCAGGAATTTTTTTATTCAGCACTTCCAGCAAAGTGCCCGTCTTCAATCCAGCATATATTTCATCGAAAGAGACAGACTCACTGTGACCACTTGCGATGGCTGAATTGACGTATAAGCCTAGGAATGCCAATGAACTCAAACATGCTTTATTGGGCAAGGGTGAAGCTCCTGTGTAGAGTTGATATTTGTGCGGTTGAGCTAAACAGTTTGTGGACTGAACATAATTCGCGCCAGCGCCTCGGGCTGTGAGCAATGCTGCTTTAATGTCAGCTTGTACAACGAAAAGGCAATAGTCATTACTTACAAGCTGGATTTGCCGGACGTGTATTGAATCTTGAGTTGAAGTATACCCGTCAATCTTACACTGTTGTTTACAAGCGTATGTTTTTTTGCAAAAAAAGTGCCGGGCATGTGGCTATCCTCAAGCTGGCATTTTTATGTTTTAATGGCCCCATGAGTGACGAACAATTTATGCGCGCCGCGCTTGAGCTGGCAGAGCAAGCACAAGCGGCGGGGGAAGTGCCGGTCGGTGCGGTGGTTGTCAAGGACGGAAAAATCATCGGTAGAGGATTTAACGCGCCCATTTCACGACACGATCCGTCCGCCCACGCCGAAATGCAGGCGCTGCGTGAGGCGGCTCACTTTTTGGGTAATTATCGACTGGTCGGTTGCGAGTTGTATGTGACGCTGGAGCCTTGTCTGATGTGTGCCGGTGCGATCATGCATGCACGCATTGCACGGTTGGTGTATGGTGCGCAGGATTTCAAGACCGGTGTGTGCGGCAGTCTGTTGAACCTGTTTGGTGAAATGGGCAGTCCCACTCCCGACGCACCACTTACAACGCCAGTGCGATTGAATCACCATACTGACGTGGCAGGTGGTGTGCTGGCCCAGGAATGTGGTCTAATGCTGAGCAATTTTTTTGCTATGCGTCGTGCACAGAAAAAAATGCTATGGAAATAAATATTTACATAAAAGATCAGTTGCTGGCGCTGCTGGACGACGCGGGGCAGCCGCTCTGTCGTTATGCCGTTTCGACGGCGGCCAATGGTCCCGGTGAAATGTCCGGCAGTCACTGCACGCCGCGCGGCTTGCATATCATCCGTGCCAAAATCGGCGCAAATTGTCCCGAAAATACCGTATTTGTGCGTCGCCGCTCGACCGGTGAAGTCTACACGCCTGAACTGGCTGCGCAATTTCCCGATCGAGACTGGATACTGACGCGGATATTGTGGCTGTCCGGCTGCGAGACGGGCTTTAACCGGCTCGGGCAAAGCGATACGATGCGCCGCTATATTTATATACACGGCACACCGGATTCAGAGCCGGTGGGCAAGGCGTTGTCACACGGTTGCATACGCATGAGAAATGCAGACCTGATCGATTTGTTTGATCGGGTACCGGCGGGAATTCCCGTCCGGATTATTGAATGAATAACCGAAAGGAATAGGATGACCAACCCTTTTACAGTGAGTGCGGTGAGTTGGCACGACGGCGAGATGATGTTGCGTTCGGTACGCGAGGCGGTGTTCATCCGTGAACAGGGGATTACACCCGAACAAGAGTGGGACGGGCTAGACGAGGGCTGCCGTCACGTTCTAGTGTTGAGTCATCAGGGGGTGGCGATTGGTTGTGCCAGGATGTTTGCAGACGGGCACATCGGGCGGCTCGCCGTGCTGCCCAAATGGCGCAAGCAAAAAGTCGGGACGGCGATCATCGAGGCTATGCTCGATTATGCCCGAGCCCACGATTATCCACAGGTGGATGTGGATGCGCAAATTCACGCCGTGCCGTTTTATCAGGGCTTTGATTTCGTCAAAGAAGGCGAAGTCTTTCTCGATGCAGGTCTGCCGCACATTAAGATGCGCCTGAAATTACTTCCCCGTTAAATAGTCGTCTACGCTGAAATTCATCACCGCCTCGGGTTGTGAGACGGTGAAGCCGGTGATCACGGCGCCGCTGGCAAAAGCTTCGGCGAAGAGCAGAATCGGTGCGGGAGTCAGGTAATGGTATTGAATCTCCGGCCAGGTGTAGTGGGTGAAGGCCAGCAACACCAGTGAAGTGGCCGCCATCATCAGCATGGTGGCGAGCGCGGCCCCGGCAAAGCCGTTTAACAGCACGAAGATGAAGAAATTTTTCGGCAAATAACGCTGGCAAAAACGCAGCAGCAGTTCGGCAAACAGCATCGGCACCGCCAGCATCAGCAGGCCATTTATCCCCAGCGTCATTAAACTCATTCCACTGTAGAGCCAAGTGCCGACCATGATTAAGGTTAGTGCCGTCAGGCCGATCTGCCAGCCGAACATCAGTAAAAACAGGCTGGAGCCGATCAGGTGAAAGTTAAACCCTGGGCGGATGCCCGCGTTGAGTTGCCAGAAGGCGGCGGTAGCAAACATCAATCCTATCAATGCATTGAACATGATAGGATTGTCGAATAACTTTTTCCATGGCGCACATAGCACTGCCTGATATAGCAACCAGGCAAACAGTGCGCAGGACAGCAACAGACTGTCGCTGCTGAACAGTTGCGCCGGCAAATTCATGGAAGCGGGTAGGGCAGCGCTTCAAATTGCAATTGAGCGCCGGAACTCAGGTGTACGGCATTGGCGTCATGGCTTTCGCTTTGTATCACCGCGAGCACGTCGTAACCACCTTGAGGTGCGACAGCGGCATTCGCGATCATGCCGCAGGACTGACCGGCAGGTTCCGTGCCGTAGAGTTCATCTCCCGCCTGCGGGGCTGTTGCACTGTCCACATGGGCCAGATACATGCGGCGTTTGAGTTTGCCCAGATAGTGCATACGCGCGACGATTTCCTGTCCGGGATAGCATCCCTTCTTGAAGTTGATGCCGCCGATCAAATCGAAATTGGCCATTTGCGGGACGAACTGTTCCTGGGTGGCTGGCAGGATGACGGGCAATCCCGCGCGGATGTTGAACCAGTCCCAGCTGGCGCTGCCAACCGGTGTGGCCAGCGCGTGAAGCGACATCCATAGCGCTTCAGCCTGTTCGGGATTGAGATTGAGCTGAAATCGCGTGTTGCTGTATTTGATGATGCAAGCCGTTTGATTTTGGCTCAAACCCAGCACGGATTCAGGTAATGCCCAACCTTGAGCTTGCAGGATATGTGGTGCGGAATTTCCGGATAAACATAATATAATCAATTCATTACTGATGTCGGTAATCTTGACTTTGGCGCGCATCACATACATGCTAAGTTTTTTTCGCATGGCTTCGGTCAAGCTGGCGGGCAATTGCAACAGATAGTCGTCACTCTCGCGTGAAATCAAAAAGTTCGCCAGCATTCTGCCTTTAGCCGAATTGAAGCTGGAGAATTGCGACTGAGTGGCGCTCACCTCGCGGATGTCGTTGCTCAACAGGTTTTGTAAGAAGCTTTGCGCGTCCTCGCCCGAAACGCGTAAGGTGCCGAATTGCCCTAAATCGGCTAACACCGTGCCTTGTGCGGTGGCGGTGAGTTCGGCTGCGGCATCGCCAAAATCGCAAACCACGTCGTCTATCAGGGTTGCGCCTTGTTTGTTAAGAAATTCTTTCCAGTTTGATTGCATAGTTTTTATCGGGTAAGCGTTAAAGGGACGCGTTTAAGGCGCCTCGTTCGGTCAGAAAAAGTGCAATAGTGTGCGTTATGTGCGTTTCAAACGGGCGCGCGTGCACGCATGCGCTTCGCGTTCGGCAGCCAGTTCGGAAACGGGGTTCTCCGGATGCTCCATGGGAATATTGAAGCTCGAGTTCATGAGTCGGTTTCAGATTCGCAAAATGACTAAAAGTAGTGCAGTGTTGTCCAAGCGATAACTTGTGTCAACATCTAGCCCTGTCAGCGACTAGGATTTTATCGGTTGAGCGGGAAAACTATAGTGGCCCCCGAATTTCAGACAGTGAATTAAGATGGTAGCCTGCCGTAAAAAAGGAGCAGGTGATGAGTGAAAGCCGACGTAAGAATTTCACGGGCGAGTTCAAGGCGAAAGTGGCGCTTGAAGCGATCCGAGGCGTCAAGACAGTGAATGAGATTGGTCAGGAATTTGGCGTGCATCCGACGCAAGTTGGTCAGTGGAAGCGCGAACTGCAAGAACAAGCTGTCAGCCTGTTTGATGTGAAACGCGGCCCCAAACCTGCCGATCCGTCTGCCAGCCCGGAGCGCTTGTATTCTGAAATCGGGCGACTGAAAATGGAATTAGACTGGCTCAAAAAAAAGTCTGGGATCTGCCTGTAGAGGAACGCAGAACTTGGGTTGCCAGCGTAGAACCCTTGGCGCTCACACGGCAGTGCGAACTGGCTGGCGTTAATCGTTCGACAGTCTACGCGCTCCATGTGGAGCCCAAGCCGGATGAACAGGAATTGGTGTTATTGGCATTGATTGACGTCGAGTACACAAGCCGCCCGTTCTACGGCAGCCGTAAGATGCTGATTCATTTGCGGGGTTTGGGCTATGTGATCAATCGCAAGCGCGTGCAGAGGTTGATGAAGTCGTTGGGCTTGGCTGGCATGGCGCCTGGGCCGAACACCAGTCGCCCCCATCCGGAACACAAGGTTTATCCATACCTGCTGCGGGGCGCGCTAATTACCCGTCCCAATCAGGTGTGGAGTACAGATCTCACGTATATCCGGCTGCCGCGAGGATTTGTGTATCTGGTAGCAGTGATAGACTGGTACTCTCGCCGGGTCTTGTCATGGCGGCTGTCTAACACGATGGACAGCGGGTTTTGTGTGGATTGTTTGGAGGAGGCGCTACAGAATTTCGGCAAGCCTGAGATATTCAATACGGATCAGGGTAGTCAGTTTACCAGCGAGGCATTTACGGGTGTGTTGCTGAAAAAGGATATTGCAATCAGTATGGATGGACGTGGACGGGCTCTGGATAACATCTTTGTGGAGCGGCTTTGGCGCAGCGTCAAATACGAAGATGTGTATCTGCAAAGATATGCCACGCTGCCGGAGTTGCTGTTTGGATTGACGAATTACTTTGCTTTTTACAACATGGAAAGAACGCACCAATCACTCGGCTATGACACACCAGATCAGGTCTATCGCACGGGCAGTGGTGGTGGAGCCAGAATTGTGGACAAGTTCAATACGACAGGAAAAACGCTTTTAGAAATCGAAGCAAAAAACCGGGGCAGCGCTGTTCAGCTGCATGAAACAGGCAACCATCTTAAACTCGACACATTATTGTCTTGACTGAGGGGTCCACAATA
>Ga0214249_1000572_pt1 | contig 14394 bp, 10 predicted proteins | sample TroBogypolimnion_17_FD_153087 | JGI IMG/M metagenome (GOLD analysis project Ga0214249, IMG submission 153087) | Freshwater microbial communities from Trout Bog Lake, WI - 23JUN2009 hypolimnion | ecosystem: Environmental > Aquatic > Freshwater > Lake > Hypolimnion/Profundal zone | place: Trout... | reverse complement strand
TGTCCCTCCTTTGCGGTCCATGCTTCTATCGTGGCCTGATCTAGGTCTCTCAGCGCCAGCGGCATCAATGCGGCCAGCGGTTGGGCAATGGTCAGGCCAGAGCCCCCGCGCTTCTTGCGCTTTTCACCGCCGGGCTGGATTTTGTTAATGTGGTCTTGGTAGTGCAAGTCACCCCAAAACGGGCGGCGTATATCCAAATACCTGAGCCAGACCTCATGTGTCGTGATTGCGGCCACCTTGTCAGATTCGACCTTGGCAAGTGCTGCGGCCTTATTCTCATTGGCGGCGGCGATGCGGTCGCGCTCGACCTCACGCGGGTCTGTGCCACTGTCCACCATCATTTTGAGCCCCTGGGCTCTGGAGCGGGCTTCCTTTATAGGCCAGTCCTTCGGTGCGCCAATAGTCATGCGGATGGTCGCGCCATTCAATCGGGCTTCAAATACATACGTCTTGCGGCCTGTTGGGGTGACGCGCAGCGCAAGCGTTGTGGTGTCGGTGTCCCATAGAAACGCCTGGGCCTTGCCCGTGGGGCAGGTGAAGGCATCAACCCGACCAGCGGTCAAGTTCACGCGGCTAATTTGCTGTTTCATGGCATCCCCAAAATCTGTAGGCAATCTGTAGGCAAATTCAGCGAATAAAGACCTACTCTAATCAACGCTTAGTCTGTTCGCTTGGTCAGTGTTTTTCACGTAAGCTGTTGATTTGTATGGAGTGTATCAACATAAATCAACGATTGAAAACACATAGTTAATGGGATTGTGATTCCTGTTGTCGTGGGTTCGAGCCCCATCAGCCACCCCAACCAATTCAAGACAAGCCCGCTATCCAAAAGATAGCGGGCTTTTTGCTTTGGTGCGACAGTGCGGCGATCTGCAACTAACGCTCTCAAATGCAGTGGCAAGGGTAGCCCGAACTGCCCGACTTTGTCCCCGGCAGTGCCGATACAGTCCCGAATGCATTGCCGACGTTGATATGCAATAGAACATAGGTCTTGACCGGTTTCTTGCCGCTCGCCTCACCTTCACTTGCGCAAAATTCCTGTGGCGCAATTGTGCGGAACATCAGACTTCGCTGTCTGCATTTCTGCGATTCGCCTGCGCTGGATTTGCTGCTCCATCCAATTCAAATTCCAATTCACCGTGTTTTCGTGTGGGGTTCCCAGCGAAAAATGCAGGTGTCGCGCACTCGACATATTGCGTTGCAGCTAAGGGTATGACCTACTGTTTGCTTCATTGCACGGGCCCTACAGTCGCACATAGTCAAAACGGGTACTGGCCAGTAACTATTGTTTTTCAACACTATTTAATGACAATTGAAGTTTCAATGAGAGCTCCAAAAACCAAAGGTCGAAAGGTTACCGGGTTGGTCGATTCGCCGTGGGGTGCGGGTCGGGAGCGTGAGAAACAGCACAGCGCTAAGCGGGAGGCGGTGTTGATGTCGGCCGCTCGCCTGTTCACCCTCAAGGGCTTTCAGGGCACCTCGCTCGATGACATCGCGCAAAGCCTTGGCGTGACCAAGCCGACCCTTTACTACTACATCACGAACAAGGAGCAGATCCTCTTTGAATGTGTCGAACGAGGCTTGGCGTCGTTTCGTGCCGGACTGGAGGAACTGGACGCAACAGGGCAAACCGGGCGCGACCGCTTGCGTCATGCGATGGAACTGTATGCCAGCGTTGTGACCAGTGACTTCGGCCTGTGCGTCAGCCGTGTCGGTGAGGATCCGCTGTCAGAAGCCAGGCGGCATGAATTGCGCACCTTGAAGGGGCAGGTGGATGCTGCCTTTCGTGCCCTTATCGCCCAGGGGATGGCAGAAGGCTGGATTGTTGATGGCGACCCCGGTGTCGGTGCCTTTGCCGTGGTTGGCGCGATCAGCGGCATCGGGCGCTGGTATCGCCCCGATTCGCATTCGGCGCAAAGCCTGCGCGATGCGGTGACGCACTGCATTGAAATGCTGATGCGCGGCGTGCTCAGTGCGCCGGCGGTCGAGAAGGCTCGGGGCAGCGCCATAGGGGATGAGTTGGTCCCGGCCATCCGTCGCGAAAGCCATGGCGACCACCGCGTGCTGCGGTGCTACGTCGAGCGGCCGCGCAGCGTTGCGCAGATGCTGACGGCCGCAGTGGATTTGTTACCCGACGGAGCGGCTATGGTGTGTGGCGAGCTTCGTCTGAGTTGGCGCGAATTGCATCATGCCGCTGGCAAATGTGCGGGTGGGTTGGCGCAACGCGGCATCAGCGCCGGCGACCGCGTTGCCCTGTACCTTGGAAATGGCAGCGAGTTCGTCATCGCCACGCTTGCATGTGCCTGGCTGGGCGCCGTTCTGGTTCCGATCAGCTCACGCACACGCGGTGTCGAGCTCGAATACTCACTCAATGATTCCGGTGCCAGGGCCGTCATCTGTGCCGCGGAACTGGCCGGCCTCTTGCCACCGGCCGAAACCCTGCAACAGCTGCTTTTCCGATTTGTCACCGGGCCGGTTCAGAGCGACGGCTTCGAGACATTTGGTGCGTTGATGCAGGCGCAACCGTTGACCATTGCACACGAGGCTTCTGAAGAGGATCTGGCCGTGTTGCTCTACACCTCGGGCACCACGGGGCGCCCCAAGGGGGCCATGATCAGCCACCTCAACATCGTGCACTCGGTAATGCACTTTGCCCTCGGCATGCGATTGACCGAGCAGGATCGCACCGTCGTCGCCGTTCCCCTGAGCCACGTCACCGGGCTGGTCGCGCAGCTCTACACGATGCTGTATTGCCGCGCTTGCATGGTGCTGATGCCGCAGTTCAAGGCAGCCGATTTTGTGCGTCTGGCCGTCGCGGAGCGCATCACCCACACCATCATGGTGCCCGCTATGTACAACCTGTGCCTGCTGCTGCCGGATCTGCAGACGCATGACCTGAGCAGTTGGCGTATTGGCGCCTACGGTGGCGCTTCGATGCCGACAGCCACGATTGACGGACTGGCCGAGAAACTGCCCGGACTGGTGCTGATGAATGCCTATGGCGCGACGGAAACCTGTTCTCCTGCCACCATCATGCCGTACGGCCAGACCGCGGCCCATAGGGACAGCGTTGGCCAGGCAGTCCCGTGCGGTGAAATTTGCATCGTCGACGAGAACGGAAACGAATTGCCGCGCGGCAGCGTGGGAGAGATCTGGATTGCCGGACCGATGGTGGTCAGCGGCTACTGGAACAATCTCCAGACCACAGCGACTGAATTCACGGGTGGCTTCTGGCGATCGGGCGACATTGGCAGTATCGACGTCGACGGGTTTGTCCGTATTCTTGATCGCAAGAAGGACGTGATCATTCGCGGCGGCTACAAGGTCTATTGCGCTGCCGTGGAGAACGTGCTGTGCGAACACCCCCAAGTCGTCGAAGCGGCCCTGGTGGGCGTGCCCTGTGCCGTTCTGGGCGAGCGGGTGCATGCCTTCCTGTGCGTGCGCGAACTCGGCCCACAGACCCAGGCGTCGGCGATGCAGGCGTACTGCGCCAAGCTGCTCGCCGACTATGCCGTGCCGGAGACCTGGACCATTGGCACCGAGCCCCTGCCACGAAACATCAACGGCAAGATCGTCAAGCGTGAATTGCGCCAGACCTTGCGCGCGTCTCTTACCTGATTGAACCGAGTACCTTCCCATGATCAAGATACGCGCCACCCAGCAGACTATTGTCTTCACGCTGTTCATGCTGATGTTCCTGGGCTTTTCGTTCTTCCTGCAGGGCTTTGCGCAGGTCGACAACCTGCTGACCCTGCTGCAGAACGTTGCCATTCTCGGCATCCTGGGCCTGGGCATGGCCGTGGTGGTGATCGGGCGCGGCATTGATATCTCGATGATTGCCGCCATGGCCGTACCGTCCGGCTTTCTTCTCCAGCTCATGCAAAACGGCCACAGCGTCGGCGCAGCAGTCGCCATGGCGTTTTGCCTGTCGATGGCCTTTGGTCTGCTCAACGGATGGCTGATTGCTTACGCCGAAGTCCCCTCGTTGTTCACCACGCTGGCGAGCGGGCTATTCCTGGCCGGTCTGGGGCAGGCCTTCATTTTTCAGCTGGAGGTTGTCCAGTGGCCGACCGCACTGGACGCTGTGGTCTGGATGGGGCGCGGCTCATTCGCAGGTATTCCCATGCCGGTGATCATGTTCGGTCTGGCGGCAGCCCTGCTGGCCCTGTTTCTGCAGCGCATGCGCGCTGGGGCCTTTATTTACGCCATGGGTGACAACCCGTTCAGCGCGCGTGCCACCGGGTTGCCAACGCGCCCGATCACGGTCCTGCAATATGTGCTGGCGGCGCTGATCGGCCTGTTTGCCGGTGTTGTGATGGCGGCTTCGGTCAACAGCATGCCGACACGAATCTACAACTCGACCATGGTCTATGACGTTGTGCTGGTCGTGGTGCTCGGTGGCATCGGCCTGTCGGGCGGCCGCGGCGGCGTGGTCAACGTGATCATCGGCACGCTGCTGATCGGCACCATGCTCAACGGCATGACGATCATGGACATTTCCTACTCGGTGCAAAACATTGTTAAGGGTGTGGTGCTTCTGGCCGCCATTCTGATCGATTCGGTCCTGAATCCACGCAACGAGGAAACCGCCCAGCAGGGCGACATTTGAGCAAAGCCAGGCGTCCGGCCTTCGAGGGCGCCAATTTCTAAAACCAAGGAGACACACCATGAAGATTGTTCGCAAAATCACCACCGCCGCCATAGGATTGGCGCTCGGTCTTTCAGCCGCAACGGCGTTCGCACAGGGCAAGGGTCTAGACGAGCCTTTCCGCGACGGCTACAAGAAGGCGCTGGCCGGAAAGACCGTCGGCTACATCCCGGTGGCCATGGGCTTTGACCTGGCACAGGGCTGGTACATAGGCCTGAAGAAGGAGTTGGAACCCTCCGGCATGAAGGTTGTGGCGCGCGACCCGAACTGGAACACCAACGCCGGCGCTCAGGCCATGACTGCACTGATCGCCGAGAAGCCTGCCGTCATCGTGCTGCACAACCCGGATGTGCAGACCTATGCCAAGCTGATCCAGAAGGCCGAGGCCGAGGGCATCTACGTGGTCCAGATCAACATGCGCTCGTCGCAGCCATCGACCGCTTTCGTGGGCGCAGACTGGGTGGACATCGGCGAGAGAAATGCTGAAGCCGTGGTGCAGTCGTGCAAAGGCAAGAGCAACAAGATTGCGATCGTTCAGGGCGCGCCTACTGCGGCCACCAGCGCTTACACGCTCAAGGGCGTGGAGAACGTTCTGGCCAAGAATCCACAGGTCAAGGTGGTGTCAAACCAGGCTGCCGACTGGGATGCGGCCAAGGCCAAGGCGCTGACACAGACGGTGCTCAAGCAGCACCCTGACCTGTGCGGCATCATCGGTTTCTGGGACGGCATGGATATCGGCACCGCCGCAGCGGTTAAGGAAGCCGGGCTCACCGGCAAGGTCTACCTGGCCACCTCCGGCGGCGGCGAGCAGAAGGGTGCCTGCGACATGGTCAAGTCCGGCGGCTTTGACCTTGACATCAGCTACGACGTGCCGACCCAGGCAAGCAACATGGCCGCGATGATCAAGTGGCTGGTGCAAGGAGGTGTCAAGCCCGGTGCCGCCAAGCAAAACATCTACACGACGCTGATTCCCATCACCAAGGAAAACGCGTCATTGGATGGCACCTGCTGGAAGCTGACCGCGTCCAAGTGATCTTTCGCGCCCGCGTTCTGAGGTGAAGCGCTGCGATCGCGGTGGGGCCTGGCTGCAAGAAGCCTGACACCACCCGATCCGGCCTTGTCACCGCAGTGCCTGGACACTCTTCTTCGTTGAACGTATCACTGGTCTGACCATGACTGAAACCCTGACGCGACTTCGCTATCGATACTGGCCCGACCACTGGGTGGGCGAGATCCTGTCCAAGCGCTGGACTGAAACGGCTGTGCCCGTGATGCTGCTGGCGCTGGTGGTGTTTGCCTCCGGCCGGCTGGTGCCGAACTTCTACACAGCCACGATGCTGGCGGACACCTTGCGGCAGGCCGGAGAGATAGGCTTCATCGTGCTGGGCATGGCGCTGGTGATGATCGTCGGCGGCATTGATCTGTCGGTGGGGTCCATGTTTGCGCTGACCAATTTTTGTGCGCTGATGTTCATGCACATCCTGAAATGGCCGGTTCTGGCGGCCGTGGCCGGCACGCTGGTATGCGGTGCGCTGCTGGGCGCGATCAATGGCATCCTGATCGGCTACCTGAGACTGCGAGCCTTCCTGACCACGCTGATCACCTTGATCATCTTTCGCTCGGTCTACGAGATTCTGAGCCTTCAATATTCAACCGCTATTGCCGGCAGCGTTCCGGAATCCGAGGTCTGGGACTTCCTGGGCAATGGCACCTTCCTGGGCCTGCCGGCCGTGGCCTGGGCCTGTGCGTTGGCGGCCATCGGCGGTCACGTGATGCTGACACGCCTGCGAATGGGCTGGCACATCATGGCAATCGGCGGCTCGCGTCGCTCGGCCTACAACAGCGGCATCGCGGTGCGCCGCACGGTGGCCATCTGCTACGTCGCCAGCGGTGTTCTGACTGCCGCCGGCGGCTGCTTCTTTGCCTCGCGCCTGGCCACCGCCGGTTCCGATATCGGCGTGGGCATGGAGGTGCTGGTGCTGACCGCCGCTGTGCTGGGCGGCATCAGTCTTGGCGGCGGGCGCGGTTCGGTCACCAAGGCGCTGGTGGGCACGCTGGTGGTGCTGCTCATCACCAATGGCCTGACATCGATGTCCGTCTCCGGTGGCCTGACGCGCATGGTGCTGGCCGGCATCCTGATCGCGGCTGCCGTGATTGATGTGCGCTGGCTCAAGAACCGCCACCGCATCATCAGCAAGGTCTACGTGAGCCCGACCTATCAGGCGCTGGCGCCGGCACCGAGCTGCAGTGTGGAGTCCGGCGGCCCGTGGGCCCTGAACAACCGGCTGCGCGAAGTCGAGCTGATCGGCCTGGGCCGCATCGAGGCGCCCGAGGACGTCATCCTCGATCGCGACAACAACCTCTATGCCGGGTCACGCCACGGCGACGTCATCCGTTTCTTTGCGCCCGACTACCAGCGCATGGAGATCTTCGCCCACATCGGAGGGCAACCGCTGGGCATGGCATTTGACCGCCAGGACAACCTCAACGTGTGTATCGGCGGCATGGGGCTGTATCGCATCACACCGCAGCGCGAGGTGCAGCGTGTGACGGATGAAACCAACCGCAGCTGGAGTTCGATCAACGACGACAGCCGCTTGCGCCTGGCCGACGACCTCGACATCGCCGATGACGGGCGCATCTTTTTCAGCGAAGCCACCGTGCGCTACGAGATGCACGAATGGGCGGTCGATGGACTGGAGGCGCGCGGCAACGGGCGCATCGTCTGCTACGACCCGCGTGACGGCAGCACCCGCACCGTGTTGCGCGGCTTGAAATTCCCCAACGGGATCTGCGTGGCCAGCGACGGACAGTCGATCTTGTTCGCCGAGACCTGGGGTTGCTGCATCAAGCGCTACTGGTTCGACGGACCCAAAAAAGGTGCGGTCGAGATGGTGATCGACAACCTGCCGGGCTACCCCGACAACATCAACCTTGCGTCCGACGGCAATTACTGGCTGGCCCTGGTCGGCATGCGTGCGCCGGCCTACGACCTGGCGATGCGCATGCCTGGCTTTCGCCGCCGCATGGCCAAGCGCGTGCCGGTGGACGAATGGCTGTTCCCGAACATTAACACCGGATGCGTGCTCAAGTTTTCCGAGCGCGGCGAGGTTCTGGAAACCCTGTGGGATCTGGGCGGCGAAAACCATCCCATGATCACCTCGATGCGCGAGCACCAGGGTTACCTCTATCTCGGGGGCATTTCCAACAACCGCATCGGACGCTTCAAGCTGGACAAGGCCGATCCGAATTTTTCGCAGTATGGACAACGCTGGGGGACGGTCTGATGCTGACACGTTTGCGCAATCTGGGTGACCGCTGGCTGGGCCGCGGCAATGCGGCCATCACGGTGCCGGTCATGGACGGTGCCCTCAAGCCCAACCGGGGGTTGGACGAGGCGACGGTGGTCGCGGAACTTGCGGGCATTGATGATCTGGCCAGCGACGGTAAGGACCTGTGGCTCAGCGCCGGTGCGGAACTCTTTCGGCTGGACAATGGCCAACCCGTGCCGGTGCGCCGCTTCGATGCAGATATCAGCGCTCTGGCAGTTGACGGCAAGGGTCGGCTGGCCATTGCGCTGGCAGGCAAGCGGGTTCAGATCGTGCATGTGGCCAGCGACGGCGTCGCAACAGACGGCGAGAGCCTCGATACGGTGCAAGGCCAGGCACTGCACTGCGTCAACGCCCTTGCGTTCGAACCCGACGGTTCCCTTCTGCTGAGCGATGGTTCGCAGCGCCGCGGACCGGGCCAGTGGTGTCATGACCTGATGGAACTAGGCAACACCGGACGCGTGGCGCGCTGGAACCCACAACGTGACGCAAAAGAACAGCTGGCCAGCGGTCTGCGCCATGCGTTTGGCGTGCTGCCGTTCAAGGGTGGCGCCTTGTATAGCGAGAGCTGGCGCCACAGCGTGGGAATGGCCCGGGGCCGCCTGGAATTCATGCACGAGTTGCCAGGTTACCCATCGCGCATGAGCGCTGCGGCAAGTGGCGGCTTCTGGCTGAGCTGCTTTGTCTGCCGCACGCAGTTGGTTGAGTTTGTGCTGCGCGAACCTGCCTACCGCAAACGCATGCTCGAAGAAATCGATCCCCGCTACTGGATCGCGCCGGCGCTGGCCTCAGGCCTGAGCTTTCTGGAGCCGCTGCAGGGCGCGGGGGTCAAGCAGATGGGCGTGCTCAAGCCCTGGGCGCCGCCTCGCTCCTACGGGTTGGTACTGCGGGTATCCGATGACGGTCGAATTCTGTCGTCGCTGCACAGCCAGGTCGATGGCAAACACCACGGCATCACCGCGGCGGTGGAATGCGACGGTGCCTTGTGGGTTGTATCAAAGGGATCGGGTCGCCTGCTGCGAATCGATCTGGACCAGGCGGAGACACGGGTATGACACAGAACCATCACAGCGGACCGGTCAGCCAGGACGCCGACATCGTGCTGGAGTTGCGACAGGCAACCAAGAAGTACAGCGGCGTGCCGGCCATCGAGAACGTCGACTTCACGCTGCGCCGCGGTGAGATCCACGCGCTCCTTGGCGAGAACGGTGCCGGCAAGTCGACGCTCACCAAGGTCATGGCGGGCGTCGTGCCACTGAGCTCCGGGCAGATGCTGGTGCACGGCAAAGAGGTGCAGCTGGTGACGCCACTGCAGGCCCTACATCACGGCATTGCCATGGTGTTTCAGGAAACCAGTCTGGTGCCCACCATGACGGTGGCCCAGAACCTTTTCCTGGGCCAGGAGAAGTTCTTCAACCGCCTGCGCGGTGTCTACATATCGGCGCAGCAGTTCTTGCAGTCGCTCAATTTCGATGTCGATCCGACTGCCACCGTCAGCCTGCTGGGCGCGGCCAAGAAGCAGATGGTGGAGATCGCACGCGCGGTGCTGCACCAGGCCAGCATCATCATTTTTGACGAGCCGACTGCGAGTCTGACACCGGAGGAGAAGAAATACTTCTTTGACCTCGTGTTCAAGCTCAAAGAGCGCGGCGTCTCGGTCATCTTCATATCTCACGCGCTGGAAGAGGCACTGCTGCTTGCCGACCGCATCACGGTCCTGCGTGACGGCCATCATGTGGTGACCGATCAGAAGTCGAGTTTTGACCGGGCCCGCGTGGTGCAGGCGATGGTCGGACGCGATCTGTCGCAAACCCTTTACGGGCAGAAGAAGACCTTCGTGCGGCCGCAGGGCGAATGCGTGCTGTCGGTGCGCAACCTGCGCATGGCCTCGATGGTGAAAAACAATTCATTGTCCGTCTTCGCCGGGCAGATCACGGGCGTTTTCGGACTGATCGGCGCTGGCCGCACCGAGACCTTCAAGGTGGTGGCCGGCTTGATCAAGCGCGATTTCTTTCACGGCGGCGAAGTGCTGCTGCGTGGCAAGCCGGTGCGCTACCGCGTGGCGCGCCAGGCGGTTCGCGACGGCATTGCCTATGTCACCGAAGACCGGAAAGTTGAAGGTTTCTTTGAAACCATGTCGATCGCGCAGAACATCTACATGGGCCTGCTCGGCAAGTCGGACAAGACATTTGGCACAGTATCCCTGGCCCGCGCCAGCGCCGTCGGTGAACATTGGAGCCGCTTGCTAAATGTGCGTGCCATCAGCCGCAATGTCAAAGTGATCGAGCTCTCCGGCGGGAACCAGCAGAAGGTTGTGATCGCCAAGTCCCTGGTGCAGGAACCCGAAGTCATTATCTTCGACGAGCCCACGCGGGGCGTCGATGTCGGCGCCATCGCTGAAATTCACGCGGAGATCAATCGCCTGGCCGATGCCGGCAAGGCCGTCGTGGTGATCTCTTCCTACCTGCCCGAAGTCATGGCCTTGTCGGACCGAATTCTGGTCGCCAAACAGGGCAAGGTGGTGGTGGAGTTCTCGGCCACCGACGCGACCCAGGAAGGCATCATGTATGCCGCAATCCATTGAGGCAGGGGGCAAACAATCGTGCGGCTGAGGCCCGCGAAAAGCAGGTATGAATCCGTCAATTGAATTGCGGATCATGAGTGGTGGCGCGAAAGCGCGTTCGAAAATCAACTGAAGGAGATATGACATGTTTTCATCCAAATCTAAGGGCAATACCCGATACCGTCTGCTCAGCATGCTCGCCGCCGCGGGCGTGCTGACACTGGCTGGCGCAGCGCAGGCCGAGGAGACATTCAAGCTCGGTGTCGTGACCTTCCTGTCCGGTCCCGCAGCCGAAAGCTTTGGCGTACCGGCCGCCAATGCCGCCAAGCTCATGGTCGAGCAGTTCAACAAGGCCACCGCCCCAGCGCCCTACAACAAGCCTGGCTTTGGCGGCATGAAGATTGAGATGGTTCTCGTCGACGAGAACGGTGGCGGCGCCAAGCAGGTGCAGGAGCTGCGCAATCTGTACCAGCGCGAAAACGTCGACGCCGTGATTGGCTACGTCGGTTCGGGCGATTGCCTGGCGGTGGCGCCAGTGGCGGATGAGCTCAAGAAATTTCTCGTCCTGTTCGACTGCGGCTCACCGCGAATCTTTGAGGACGCGAGCCCGAAATATGTGTTCCGGACGGCCTCGCACGCCGCCATGGACAACGTTTCGCTGGTGCGCTACCTGAAGGCCCACAACGTCAAGGTCAACACCATGAACCTGATCAATCAGGATTACGCGTGGGGACTTGATTCGCGTGCCGACTTCCTGGCGGGCATGGCCAATGCCTATCCGCAGGCCAAGATGGGCGCTGACCTGCTGCCCAAATTTGGCGCTGGGCAATACGGTACCGAGGTCTCGGTGCTTGGCGGCAAGCAGGCTGACATCACCTATTCAAGTTTGTGGGGCGGCGACTTGCAGGGCTTCTTGTTGCAGGGTGCGGCGCGCGGCCTGTTTAAGGACACGACCCTGGTCTTGAGCGCGGCCGATCACGTGCTGCCGGGCCTGCTCGACAAGATGCCCGACGGCTCGATCATCGGCGCACGGGGTGCTTACGGCATTCTGTCGGCCAAGAGCCCGATCAATGACTGGTTCCAGGCCAGCTACCAGTCCATGCACAAGGCGTTGCCGGTGCAGGCCGGCTACCGCATGACGCAGGCATTCATGGGTGTGAAGATGGCGGTCGAGAGCGCGATGGCGAAAAACGGGGGCAAGAAACCAACCCCGGAGCAGATTGCCGAGGCCATGCGCAATTCAACGTTTGACACCCCCGGCGGACAGATCCGCATGGCGCTCGGTGACGGTCATCAGGCCATCCAGGGCACGGCCATCGGCAAGACCAAGTACGACGCGGCCAGCAAGCGCGTGCTGGCGGTCGACGTGCAGACCTTTGGCGCGGAATGCGTCAACCCGCCGGCCAACATGAAGAGCATGGACTGGATCAAGGCGGGCTTCCCTGGCGCCAAGTGCAACTAGTATTTTTCAACGTGTACTGATGGGTTGCTGCCGTGCAGAATGTTTTTCCAATTGTCATGGATGCGGTTGCTTACGCATCGTGGCTGTTCATCGTGTCATTGGGCATGACACTGGTGTTCGGGGTCCTCAAGATCCTGAATATGGCGCACGGCAGCATCTATGCCATCGGGGCTTACGCGGCGGCCACGGCCGTCTCATTGGCCGTGTCGCTCGGCTTGCCACCGGCTTTCTCGCTGGTGGCCATGCTGCTTTCGGCGGTGGCCGTGGCCGTAACGGTCGGGCCACTGCTGGAGCGCGGCCTGCTGGCACGCTATTACGGCCGGGACGAAGTTGTCCTGCTCCTGGTCACGTACGCATTGTTCCTGATGCTGGAGGACGTGACGAAGCTGGTCTGGGGTGTCAATCCGTATTACGTTTCCGAGCCGGCGCAGCTGTTCGGCAATGTGTTGTTTGCGGGCATGCGCATCGGCGGCTACGACCTGTTCCTTGTTGGGTTGGCGGCGGTCTGCGGCCTGATCACATGGTATGTCCTGAATCGGACCACCAGCGGCAAGATCGTGCTGGCGGTCATCCACAACCCGGAAATGAGCGCCAGCATGGGTGTCAATATCCAACGCGTTTATGTCGTCGCGTTCACGGTCGGAGTCTTCCTGGCTGCGCTGGGCGGGGCCTTCACCGCACCCATGATCTCGGTCCAGCCGGGTCTCTCGGTCAGCGTCATCATCATCAGTTTTGCGGTGGTGATCATTGGTGGATTGGGCAGCATCCAGGGCGCCGCAGTCGGTGCGCTGGTGGTCGGCGCCGCGCGCTCGCTGGCGGTGCACCTGATGCCCGAGATCGAACTTTTCAGCATCTACCTGGTCATGGCCGCCGTGCTGATCTTTCGCCCTGAAGGATTGTTCCAGAGTGTCAAGGCGAGGTTGATCTGATGCGTTCCAATCGATCCTTATTCATGGCGCTGCTTGCCGCCATCGTTCTCATCTTGGCTGGCCTCCTGGCACCGGCATGGCTGCAGTTTCTTGTCACCATGTCGGCCGCGAACGGTCTGGCTGTATTGGGCATTGTGGTCCTGATGCGCGGCGGTGGCGCCACCTTCGGCCAGGGAATGTTTTTTGCGTTGGGCGCCTATGCTGCGGCGCTGGTGCCGACATGGTTTGGCATCCAGGACGCCGTCTTGCGCATTGTGATCGGGACGCTGGTAGCGGGTCTGATCGGCGCCCTCTTTGCGCCGCTGCTGGTGCGTTACCGCGGCATTTTCTTTGCCATGCTGACCCTTGCCCTGTCGATGGTCCTGTTCGGCTTGCTCTCCAAGTCGTCCCTGCTGGGCGGCTCGGACGGCATCAGCATTGCAAAGCCGACCGTGCTGGGCATGTCGCTGCAAAGCGGGAATGCGGAATATGTGCTGTATTGCCTGACCGTCGTGGTGTCCGTCGTCGCTGGTTGGCTGGTGTCGGTGTACTGGAACTCGGCGGCGGGTCTGATGGCGCTGGCCGTGCGCGGCAATCCCTTGCGTGTTGAATACCTTGGCGCGTCGGCGCGCGGTTCCCTGGGAACCAGTTTCGTCATCTGTGCCTTGCTCGGAGGCACAAGCGGTGCCATCACGGCCCAGGCGCTCGGACACGTCGAGCCCAATTTTGCGAACTGGACGACCTCGGGCGAGCTGGTCTTTGTGGCGGTACTGGCCGGTTACCGGCGCGTGCCTGCGGTGTTTGCCGCCTCGCTGCTGCTCGAGATCGTGCGCTCGTTTTCGAACCTCTATTTCCCCAACACATGGCAGTTGGTGCTGGGTGTTTTCATGCTGCTGGTCATCATGTTCCGGCCCGAAGGTCTGGGCTCCCTGTGGCCGGTTGCCGCCCGACGCCAGGCCGACCCGGGGGCCGCAGTGCCTCCCCTGGCGGAGGGTCAGCCATGAACATGCCCCTGCTTTCTGCCCGTGGCCTGATGAAGCGTTTCGGGGCGGTCGTCGCAGCCGACAACATCTGCATCGATATTCCGGCCGGTCAGCGTCTAAGCGTGATCGGCAGCAATGGTGCCGGAAAGACGACCTTTGTGAACATGGTCACCGGGTACCTGAAGCCCGACGCCGGCAAGATTGTGCTCGACGACCACGACATCACGCGGCTGTCGCACCAGGCGATCGCCGGCATGGGGATTTGTCGCTCGTTCCAGATTCCCATGCTCTGCCTGGAAATGACGGCGCTGGAGAATCTGCTGGTGGCGGTTGCCGCCGCCGAAGGCCGACAGTCGCTTTGGCAAGCGGCTGATCGCCCGGCGACGCGCGACCGTGCCGAGGCGCTGCTCGAAAAGTTTCAACTTCAGTCATACGCAGGCCGGCCGGTGATGCAACTGGCGGGAGGGGTCAGAAAGCTGCTCGACATCGCCATGGCTTTGG
>Ga0214249_1000567_pt1 | contig 14454 bp, 19 predicted proteins | sample TroBogypolimnion_17_FD_153087 | JGI IMG/M metagenome (GOLD analysis project Ga0214249, IMG submission 153087) | Freshwater microbial communities from Trout Bog Lake, WI - 23JUN2009 hypolimnion | ecosystem: Environmental > Aquatic > Freshwater > Lake > Hypolimnion/Profundal zone | place: Trout... | reverse complement strand
CAGCCGGTCACGATCGGCCGGAACGACTGGTCACGATGAACCAGAATCGCCGGTCACGACAAACCGGAATGACCGGTCACGATCGACCGGAATACCCAATCAAATCGGGCAACCCTCACGCAGCATCAATGATGCCTGCAACGAGGCGCACAGAGACCCAATTGATGGGGCCGGGGTGGGTCGAATCTCTACAGATTGGCCACCGGAAACCGATCGTTCCCCACTTTTTTTACACGCGCAGGTTTTGGGGGGAGGGGTACCAGCAGGTACCAGGACCATGCATTTCAATCACTCACACAAAGGACCATCATGCAAACACTTCACGAAGACAAATTGATGCCACTGTTCGCGCAAATCACGGCGTCAGTGTTCAAGCGTGGCCTGGAGCACGCCAGGCACGATGACCCGCACAGCTATTCTGTGGCGGCAAAGTGGATCGACAAGCCTGGCTGCAGGTTCGAGCTGCGAATCGACATGGGCCGCCCTGGTGAGCCGCTGACAACCCGCGGCTTGATCGTGGACGGCAACGGCGAAGCGCTTGTGGAGGTTTTCACGGTTGCCGCAAGGGTGGTCGGAAACGCTTAAATCCCGCGAGTAGGGGTACCCACCGATCACCGAGACGAAAACACCATGAGCCTGACGGACCAATTCACCCGCGAGCTGGTGGACGCTATGCCAGACACACGGTCTCGGCTGATCTGTTTATCCGTCCTCGCAAAATGGGCGGGTGCCAGTCTGTATCTGCCAATGCCGCCCAAAGCCAACAGGCGGGCCAGGGTCGCTGCAAACATGATCGCCAATGGTACGACCTGCGCAGCAGTGAGAACGATCATCCGCGAGCGTTTCAATGTCAGCGATCGCACTGCCTGGCGTGATGTCAATTTGGCGGGACAAATGTCTAGGAAAAATGACACTGATTGCCCTGAGACTGTGGTTTCCATACCCACTTTTAAGGAAACCTGACATGGACTACAACTCCGAAATTCTCAAGGCGATCGAAGCATCAAACGCGGCTTTTGAAGCGTTCAAAATCAAAAACGATGCCCGCCTGGACGCCTTCGAAATCAAAGAGGCAAAAGGCAATCGCGTGAACTTCAAAACCGACGATACGTCCGGTTCTGGCGGACCCTATGACAACCGCACGCTTGTCGGCGAACACAAGGATTACGACCAGTTCCTGCGCCGAGGTGAGCAAAAATCCCTGAGTGTTGGCGGCAGCGCTGGCGCTGACGGCGGCTTCGCAGTCCCCAAAGCAATTGACGGTCTGATCGAGACCTTGCTACTCAAGGCCAGCCCGATCCGTCAAATTGCATCCGTCGTGCAAATCTCGACCCAGGACTATCACAAGCTGGTGAACGTCCGTGGGGAGGCCGCTGCATGGGTCGCTGAGACTGACGCACGCACAGGCACCAACACCCCCAAGCTGGCCGACATTAAACCGACCATGGGCGAGCTGTACGCCAATGCGCAGTCCACACAGCAAATGCTCGATGACGTGTTTTTCAACGCAGAGGCCTGGCTTACCGAAGTGATCAGCGATCAGTTTGTTGCCGCTGAATCCGAGGCTTTCGTGACCGGCGACGGCACCAACAAGCCAACCGGCTTCCTGGCTGGAACGATCACAGGTGAGGCGGACGGCGTGCGTGCATTCGGTTCGCTGCAGTACATCGCCAGCGGCGCATCTGGCGCATTCAAATCGACCGACCCGACCGACTGTCTGGTCAAAGCTGTGCAGAGCATGCATCCCGGCTACCGTGCACCAGGTGAGGCCGCCTGGCTGATGAATCCGAACACGCTTGCCGCATTGATGCAATTGAAGGACAGTCTCGGCAGACCCCTGATCTGGCCCGCCTATGCATCGGGCGACCGCAATATGTTGCTGGGTTATCCGGTTTATGAGGCACAGCACATGCCTGACATTAGCGCAGGTTCGCATGCGATCGCTTTTGGCAACTGGAAGCGCGGCTACACGATTGTCGATCGCATCGGCACCCGCGTGCTGCGTGATCCGTTCAGCAACAAGCCTTATGTCGGGTTCTATGTGACTCGTCGTACTGGTGCCGCTGTGATCAACAGCAGCGCCATCAAAACCGTGAAGTTTGCGGCGACCTGAGAATTTACGGGATTAGTCGGCGAGTACCCGCTTTAAGGATTTCTTGCAATAACCCCGACTGCCAGCAGCACTCTAGTTTTTCATGATGGTGCGTGGCTGGCACCAATAACCAAAGACCTATGCAAAACCACAGCGCAGATAAATCACTTTTCTGTGCGTGGACGCGCGTGCACTGAGTCAAATTTTAAGAATCGAGAAATACCATGGCAGGAACACTGGGCGATCTAACAATTGACCTGAATGCGAACATCGCAAAATTCTTGACCGCCATGGATATGGCGGAGCTCAAAAGCAAACGCACCGGCGACATGATCACCAAAAACCTGGTGAACATTGGCGCAGGGTTTATCGGCGGCGCATCGATTGCCGCTATCAAAGGATTTATCGATGGGGTGACGGAAGGTGCCGCACGCCTGAAAGATTTTGGAGAAAAGGCCGGCACCAGCGGCGGACAAATGTCCACTTTTCTGACGGCGTCGAAGCTCTCAGGAACGAGCATGGACGTTGTCACCGAAGGATTGATAAAACTTTCCAAAGGCATGGCCGGATCGCAGGACATGACCGGCAATGCCAGCCGGGCCTTGAAAGCGCTTGGGATTGATGCGCGTGACGCAGCCGGCAACCTGAAAGACCCTGCGGTAGTCATGAAGGAAATGGCGATGAAGCTCGGGGACTTCAAAGACGGCGCAGGAAAGACCGCGCTGGCGATCGACGCGTTCGGCAAGTCCGGCGCACAGCTCCTGCCAATGATGAAGGAAATGTACGAGCTCGGCGACCAGGAGGTCAAGGTAACAGATGCCCAGGTGCTGGCAGCCGACGAGTACGAAAAGGGATTGAAGCGCCTGGCCGCAACCAAGCAAGTCATGATGAAGACGGTGGTCATGGCAGCGATCCCGGTGATGAATGATTTTGTTCAGACCCTGGTCGAAGCCGCAGACGGAAACGACGGTCTGCGCAAATCTGTCAAAGGCCTGGCGCAAGACGGCAGCATCAAGGAATGGGCGCAGGTTGCAGCGATGGAGCTTGCATCCGTTGTCGATATGTTCGACGGCGTTGTTCGTGTTGTGCAGATTACCGGAAAAGGGATCGGCGCAAACTTTGCCGCGATTTCTTTGGCTGCAGGAGGTGAATTCAGCGCAGCATCCAATGTCATGAAGCAGTTTGCGGCAGACGCCGACGCTATCGCTCAAAAAACCATGTTCAGCTCAAAGCTGAAAGCGAGATTTGATATTACGAATGAGGGCTGGTCTGGCCCAGTTGATCAGTACGGTCAGCCGATCGTAAAAAAGGACCTTGCCTACAACAACAGAGACCCAAAGCCACCAGTCAAAGACCCAGGCCAAGGTTTCATTGACCAACTTCAGCGCCAGCTGCAACAGCAGGAAAAAGGCCGCTTCGAGATGCTGCGCATGGAGGCGGCGCAAAAATTGGTATCCAAAGCCGCAGAGCCGTACATTGCCGCCCTGGAACAAATCGAGATACGCCAGGAAAAGATCAAGCGCGATGTTGAAGAGGTCGCCAAGTCTGAGGCGCAACGGGCCAAGTCGCTGCAACTGGTGTCGGCGGGCAATGACCAGGCGGGCGGGATCATCCGCGAGACCGCCATGCTTGGCATGAACTCAGATGCCCGCAGGAGAGCCACTGAACTGCGCAAGGTTGATGCGATGGTCGAACAGCTCAGCTCCAACGCAACAACCGAGCAGCGCCTAGAGCTGATGAGGTTGGCCGAGGTCATGAAGACCAATGTGGCGGACGCCATCGATGCCGACATCAAAAAACAAAATGAGCTCAATGCCTCATGGGAAGTTGGTGCCAATACCGCCCTGGAAGAGTACATGAAGAAAGTTACCAACGTTGCCGACCAAACCAACAAGGCCATGACCGGCGCGTTCCAGGGAATGGAAGATGCCCTGGTCAACTTCGTGCAAACCGGAAAGCTCGACTTTTCCAGCCTGGCTAATTCAATCATTGCTGACATGATCCGCATGACCATTCAGCAATCAATCATGAAGCCGCTGACTGCAGGGTTCCAGGCTGGAGGATTAACCGGCATGCTCTCAGCTGGTGCCGGTTTGCTTGGCTTTGCTGACGGCGGAGATCCACCAGTCGGCAAAGTTTCCCTTGTGGGTGAATATGGCCCTGAGTTGTTCGTTCCAAAAACCGCAGGAACCATCGTTCCGAATAGTCAGCTGGGCGGCACCGGACAGAGCATTCAAATTAATATCTCGGCGTCGGTCGGAGATATTGCCAGCAAGTCAGATGTTGTCAGGGGCATGCGGGCCACAGCGAACAATATCGTTGCGCAAATCTCGCGTAATCAACGCTACGGCGGAGCCATGGCATGACCCAAAAGCCCATAGAACGGTCTGTGCTGCGTCAAATCAATCGCGTCGCACATGCGCGTGCACTTGAGTATGAAAAGCGCATCAAGGCCGATCTAATGGCCCGAATCCAGATAGCCAAAAGCTACGATGTACCAATTCAAGCTCGATTGGCGATGGTTGAGAGATTCGCCTCAACACTGCAGTGATCGCCGAAATAACATCACCTAAAAAGCCAGCCTGAGAGCTGGTTTTTTTGTCTGAATCTTTGATGTAAAAATGTCTTTTGTTGTGGTGTTGTTTAGTGTACAGTTGCGTCTAGCGGTGTCTGGGACGGGGCTGTTAATCCGTAGGTCCCTGGTTCGAGCCCAGGTCGAGGAGCCAAAAATACCAAATGAAATCAAGCACTTAGCGTTTTGCGCTAAGTGCTTTTTTCTTGCTTGTTTGGCGTTTTATTTGGCACTGCCAAATATCCAGTAGTTTTGGGACGGGAAATTCAGCTCGATTGCGCTCCAAAGATCCCGATCATCGGCATCAAAACAGCCCGGCCGGCTGCGCGTCGACGTCCCAGCTGCTGATCAGCAGTTCCATGCGATCGACGCCCTGGCCACCGCCCACGGTGTACTTGATCGGGACCTCTTCGATGTGCAGGCCGGCGAAGCACGCGCGGATCTGCGGGTGATCGTTGATGCTCAGCAGCGCCTTGCCCTTGATGCCTTTCATGATCTCAGCCATAGCCTCGTACTCCGACCAGGGGAACGGCACACCATAGCCCTCGGTCTCCCAGTACGGCGGGTCCATGTAAAAGAACGTGTGCGGCCGGTCGTATCGACGTATGCACTCCTTCCAGTCCAGGCGCTCGATGTAGGCGCTATGAAGCCGCAGGTGCGCGGTGCTGAGGTCTTCTTCCAGGCGCAGCAGGTTGACGGTGGGCGCCGGCGCCGTGGTGGCGGTGCCCCAGCTCTGACCCTGCACACGGCCGCCGAACGCCTGGTGCTGCAGGTAGTAGAACCGGGCGGCGCGCTGGATGTCCGTCAGGGTCTCGGCCGGCGTGTCCTGCGTCCATTTGAAAATCTCGCGGCTCGACAACGCCCATTTGAACTGACGCACGAACTCTTCCAGGTGACTCTTGACCACACGGTACAGGTTGACGACGTCGCCGTTGATGTCGTTGATGACCTCGACCTCGGCCGGCGGCCGCAGGAAGTACATGGCCGCACCGCCGGCGAACACCTCGACGTAACAGGTGTGAGGCGGGAAGCGATGCAGGATGGTGTCTGCCAGGCGGCGCTTGCCGCCCAGCCAAGGGATGATGGGTGAGGCCATTGTGAGGGGTTCCAGGTGGGTTGTTACACTGGGCCCGCCTCCCGGGAGGTGGCAGGGCCTTGGCTGGCTCACGGCTGTATCGTGGATTGGCGGCTGGTCAGGGTGTTAGCGCACCCGGGCCGGTCGCCCTGTCTTTACGGTGGTGCAGTTGCCCTTATTGCGAAGGCGTCAGCCCTGCAGCTGGCATAGGCGATGTTGATGTCGTCGGCTTCTTTGGTGAGCCCAGCGAGTAATCCACTAAGCTCCGCTGAAAGTAGCCCGCCGGCTTGGGCAGGGTCTGCTGGACGATCACCGGCGGCGGCGGGATCACTTCCTTTGGCGCCACCACTACTGCCCCCACATCCGGCAGCGTTCGGGTCGCGCAGCCGGCCAGCAGGCCCAGCAATGCGGCGCAGGCGATCAGACAGATCAGCAACGGTCTTTTTATGGTCAGCATCTTGTAGCTCCTGGTGGTTTTTGAAATCTTGCAGCGCCTGTTCGGCGCGGTGTACCTTGTCGGTCTCGCTGGCCAGCGTGGCTACCGCTTCCGCTTTTTGCTTGGTAATTGCGGCGGTGTCGATCGCGAGCTGGCGATCGGCGCCGCGGCCCTCGATGTAGCGCTCGCCGAAGAACAGCGCGACCAGCAGTGCCAGGACGACGCCAAGTTTGATGAGGATGTCAGTCATGATGTGGCCACTCTGGAAGGTCTACGGTTTGGCCGGCCAATGCGTGCGTGCAGTCGCCGAGGAACTGGATGCGGCCGTCGGTCACAAATGAATGACAAACGCTCGGCGCACTGTCAAACGCAATCCCGTTTCGATCAGGGCAACCGGCAAGGTGCCAGGCTTCGAAATCAGCCTCGCCTTTTTCTGTGAAGTCGACTCCCGTGACCAGCACTGAAGGCGTGAACGTCGGCTTGTTCGTGTCGCCATTCCAGCCCCGGCGAGGGCCATTACCGGCGCCGTGCTGAATGCGGTGCGCCATCTTGCAGCCAGGGCACCAGAACATCAGACCGTTATCCGAAGCATCACGAAGGATCGGTGAAAGCCTGCTCATTTGCCCACACTCACGTCTTTGATTTCCGGCGCCTGGGTCTTCGCCCACTCGCGGCGTTGCTCTTCACGTTTCGCGGCAGCCGCCTGGCGCAAGGCCAGCAGGATCTCGGCCTTCTCGCGCAGCTTCGCTTTCCAGTCTGGCTCCTGGTGGTAGGTGAGTGGCCTCATGTCATGACCCCTTTATATTTGGAGCTGCGCACCAGCATGACGTTGCGGACATGCTCACGGTTGATGTCGCATGCCGATCGCTTCCCATACAGCGAGGCATGACTTTTGAGGCAATGCAGCTCGACCTGTCCGAACCAACGCTGCGGATCGCATCCGGCGATCAGCCCGCAGGCCCGGCGCTCGCGCTGGACGCCACCCAGGCCGCCGTTGTAGGCAGCGTCGGCCATGGCCAGGCGTGGATCTGATCCAGCAACGGCGTGCAGCGCCTGGTAATTGCTTCGGCTCATCAAGACAATGGCCCTGAGCTGCAGATCAGGCCGGCTGTAGACGTTCTGCCAGGACCAATCGCTCAGATCCGGGTATTGCCGGCGCATGTCAGCCAGGCTATCGAATCGCACAGACCCGTCGGATCGGTAGGCCCGCGTGATCTGGCCAAGGCCTGCGCCCTCTTCTCGCGTCGTCTTCAGCCTCGATCCCGGCGACCAGCATCGGCTAGGTGTCCTTCGTCAGATCGAGCGAACTCGTTACGCGGCGAAGGGATTGCGCGCCAGATGCGGCGGGTTGCGCGCCAAAGGTCGCTTCGACCTTGTACGCTACCTGTTTGAAGAGGCCGGCTGCTAATGTCATGATGAGATCTCCTGAAAAAAAGAAACCCGACAGCGAATGCAGCGGGCGGGCTGATTGGCTTGCGCCAAAACAAAAGGCCGCGCTGATTTCTCAGGGCGGCCGTATCGGGTTGTCAACGGTTACGGGTTGGGCTCTTGCCAGGTCACTTTGAATTCGACGGTCTGCGCAAAGACTGTCAGGTCGCTGTCGCGCATGTCTGGTCCCCAGCCGCTGCGGCGCACGCTCATGACGTTGCAGCCGGCGATCGCGCCGCGCTTGAAATTGCAGGCTGCGCGCACCTTGTCCTTAAGCGTCTTTTGCGTGACGTAATCCTTGGCCAAGACAGTCACTTGCACGTTCTCTTCAACCAGGGTGTAAGCGGCGCTGGCATCGATGGTCGGCAGCTCGACGCCGCCCTGATCACTGATGCCGATGGCTGGCAGCGGGGTGCCCTGCGGCAGCTCGCTCGGGTAAATGCGATCAGAGACCACCGCAGCGATCGGGCTGGCGGCCGCCAGCAGCGCGTGGATGATTGAAACGGCGCTCATACTGCGTAATCTCCCGCATCCGGTATCTCGATGCCCTGCTTGGTCAATCGACCCCGGATGTACTCACCCACACGTTCGACGGCGGCTTGTGCCTGGCTGTCGAGGGCGATCTTCATGAAAGGGTTCTTGCGCGCACCAGGGTGAAACACGGCGGTACGCATCAGGCCGGCAATGAACAGGCTCTTGCCGTTTTGCGGCCTGATCCAGTGCGACTTGGTGCCGCCCTCGACCATATGTGCGTAAAACGCGACCTTGTTGCCAGCCTTCAGGGTCGCGATGATGGTGTCATTGGAAATTCTTGCATTGATGCGTAGCGACTCACGCAGGCTACCCTCATGCGTTCCGTACAGACGACTGCTGTCTGTCGATGGCACACCAATCGGGGCAATCTGCTGGGCGCGATCCTTGATGACGCGCTGGCCAGCACGCAAAGCGCCGCGCATGACGTTGTTCTGCAGTTTCTCCGGCAAGGTGTCAAGCGCCCGTTGCAGATCAGCCAGGCCTTGCACATTCAGGCTGCCGTCGGCATTCATACGCTGTACTCCTGGCAAGTCATAACCAGACCGCGGCGGCGCGGGATCTCGACAGCATCGATGATCTCGAATATGCGGCCATCACGGTGATAGACCCGCATGTCGGTTGTTATGCCCGCGCGCCAGCGGATGGTGATCTCAATGTGCCGGCTCATGACGCGCATGCCATCGCGCACGGACTCGATGCCACTCTTGGGCGTCGTGTTGGCGCGGATGTTGGCGTACAAATCGACCCAGGTGATGATCTCGGAACCAAAATCGCCGTCGCGCGTGATGCTTTTGTGCTTGACCGACACCCACTCATAGAGATAACCGGCTTGCATGTCAGTACAGCCTGATGGAGACGTCGTCGAGCAGACTGTCCATGTACGGAACTTCGAAGAGCGTACCGCGGTTGACCACCATGGCGTCTTCACGGTTCTCATAAAGGCCACCGATGCGCAGCTTCATCCAGGTTCCCACGTCTTCCGGCACGGCACCAAGGTAGTTTGTACCGGTAGCTGGTGCCTGCTACGTATTCGGCATTGATTTCGGTAGCGCTGTTGCTTATCACCATGGCAGCCGCCACGTCTGATGGGCGAATTACCTTCATGCCAAGGCCCTCGTTTGCATGGCATCGCCATCCGGGATGATGTTGCGCAGCAGTTTGGCGGTGATGCCAGGTGCAACTGACCTGCTTTGTACGTGATAGCGCTAGCTTTGAAGGGAATCCAGCCGAGGGACTTACGTGAACCTCGGCTAACACGCCAGTTCAACCTGGCCTTCTTGAACTGTTTTCGGCGGGTTACATATTCTTCGGCTATTGCCTGGATGGTCTGCGAATGGAGATCGAGACCTTCCTTTCCTGCTCCGGTCATATACGGATGCAGATCGAATGCGCTGCAAAGGCAATGTTCCCGCTGCAGAACTTTAATGGAATGTTCGTTGCAAAAATTCCAGACCATATTGACCTGGCAGGCCGAAGTATTGAGGTAACTGGAGTGTTTGTCTTTGATCCGCATGTGCAGAACCTTGGTCGAGAACTGATAGTCCTTGACCGACGGAACGTATTTCCGCTTCTCATTTTTCCTATGAAGATTCTGCCGCCAACTATACTGTGATTTTATCCAGCAGTATGCGCGCTGTCAATCTACGTTCAGAGCTGCGTTGCTCTACATCTCCGCCCTAAAGGACAAAGTTTTCCGCACGGGTTGGATAAAGCATCGGGACTTTTCCTACATTGATATCGGCGTACCATGAAGGTTTTTTAAAGACGACGGTACGCTTGACCGAGCAGACACTCGTCTTGACATGCCAGCTCCAGATCCGAGTGAAGATCGATGCTGAAATCGACAACCATAATGAAGTATGCCGATTGGCACGAAGGGATGCATACGCAAGCAGCCACATCATTTCGCACCGTCATCGACACGCCGAGGCGGCCCGTGGCCGCACTTGAAAGAAACCCTTGGACCCGCCCATGATCCTACGCATCAAGCACTTCGCCCCATTCGCTCTGCTCGCAGTCTTGCTGGTCAATACAGCGTCCGCGGCCAGCACCATCAAGATCGCTATCGATGCCGAATTCGGCATTCCAAATTCCACATCGGCGCAGTCGGTGCGCAACGGGGCGCAGGTCGCGGTCGACGAAATCAATGCATCCGGCGGTGTGCTTGGGCGCAAGCTGGAGGTAATCGAGCGCGACAACCGCGCAGTGCCGGCGCGTTCGCTCAACAATCTGCGCGAGTTGGCGGCAAACCCGGACGTGGTTGCAGTCCTGTGCGCCCGCTACAGCCCGGTGGTGGTCGAATTGTTGCCTGAAATTCATCGCCTCAAGATGCTCATGCTCGACCCCTGGGCCGCAGCTGATGTCATTACCGTCAACGATTACTCGCCCAATTACGTATTCCGACTGTCGCTGCGCGACTCCTGGGGTCTGCAGGTGATGATGCGCCATGCGCTCAAGTCGGGTTATCGCAAAGTTGGTGTTCTGCTCCCAAACACCGAGTGGGGCCGCAGCAGCCTGAGAGCCGCCAACGACACAGCCGCCAACGACACCCACCAAGAAATTGTTGCGACGCAGTGGTACAACTGGGCAGACCCCAGCATGATCGATCGCTACCAGACGTTGCGCAAAGCTGGCGCCCAGGCTGTCATCTTTGTCGCCAACGACCGGGAAGCCGTTATCCTGGTCAAGGAAATGGCCGCCATGCCGTCAGACCAGCGTTTGCCATTGGTGGCGCATTGGGGCCTTACGGGCGGCCAGTTTTTCGAGCAAGCGGGCGTTGCACTGCAAGCAGTTGACCTGTCCGTGGTGCAGACCTACTCCTTCATCGGCAAAACGGATCCGGTCAGCCGGCGCGTGCTGGCCGGCCTGAAGACCCTGACCGGCAGCGATGACCAGCGCAAGGTGGTGTCGCCGGTGGGCGTTGCCCACGCCTACGATCTGGTTCAGTTGCTCGCGCGAGCCATTCGGCAGGCCAAGAGCACTGATCGAAACGCGGTGCGCCAGGCACTTGAACAACTCGGTCCCTACCAGGGTCTGGTGCGCCGGTTCGACAAGCCTTTCACCGCCAAGCGCCATGATGCGCTGAGTATCCAGGAAGTCTTCATGGCCCGTTATGCACCCGATGGCGCGATTGAGCCGATCGTCAAGGTACGACCCTGAGAACATCAGTGATAGCGCAAAAACAACTTGACGCCCTGCAACGCTGGCGCACGTCCAGCCTAGCTAATACCTTCGCGCTGCACGCTGCTTTCATGTCGGTCGCCAGCATCGTGTTAGTCGCCTTGATGTCTCTTGCCATTATCTACACGACCGAAAGCAGTACCTTGCACGAACGTCTGCGCGACAAGTCCGTGCGCGTAGCCGAGCGCATTGAGGCTGCGATCGGCGTCGTCGAAAACTCCGTCGCGGCGCTGTCGAATAACCCGATGTTTATGACGGCCCTGACGGACTCCCGCGGACGCGATACATACGTCGCGCCTTTTCTGCAGAGCTACCAATTCCCGGTCGCTGCCGCCAGCGGCCTAGCACTGTGTGACATCAATGGCCAGCGACTCGCCGGGACCAGTTCGGGACTGTCTAGTTGCCGCGCCGATTCACCCTTGTTCAAGCAAGTTCTGGCCGGCGGCAAGACGCTGCGCGAACTGGTCGCTCTGCCGAACGGGCACTATGCCTGGACGGCCTACCACGGCGTTGTGTTCAGCTATACCAGCACTGTCGAGGGCGTGGTTGTGACGCAACTCGATCTGCAGGAGGTAATGCAGGCTGCTCCCAGGGACTTCGATCTGGCGGGCGTCGCCCTTGTGCGCGCGGGCCAGACTGAAACGCTCGTCAGCACGTTGACAGCGGGACCAGCCCGGCAAGACCTGCAGGAAGCAAGGACGCTGTTGTTCAAGGACCGGCCGCAGGCCGTCCCGTTCGCGCTGGAGGCCGTGGCACAGGATCGGCTGCAGTTATTCGCCAAGAGACTACGGCCGCTCGTTCTTGGCTACGGCCTGGCAGGGATGCTGATGCTGCTGGCCGTCATTGTCTGGACGCGGCGCGTCTCGCATCGATTGATCGCGCCGTTGACGGAGCTCACGGGCATCGCGCACCGCGTGGCCGAAACCGGAGAGCTGGGCATCGCCGTGCCCCAGTCAAGCAATGGAGAAGTGGCGCAACTGGCAAGGGCATTCCAGGTCATGGTCACCGCACTGCGGGTTTCCGAATCATCCCTCGAAGAAAAAGTAACCCTACGCACCGCGGAATTAGAGCGATCGCAAGCAGCCACGCGCGACCGGACCGAACAGTTGAATACCATCTTCGACCTGAGTCCCGACGGTTTCGTCTCGTTCGATGCCAGCGCATGCGTCAGCTTTGTGAACGGCGCCTTCCTGCGCATGACCAACTGCAAGGCGGACGAAGTCATCGGCCTGGACGAGAACCAATTCTCCGAAATGCTGGTCCGTAAATGCCGACCCGGTGCGACTTTTGCGGGTGTTGCCGCACTGCGCTCTGGAGCTTTGAAACAGAGCACGGTCGAACCCTTTGCCGATCTGGCGCACAAGCGCCTGATCGAGCTGGCTGCACCGGGCAGCCGTGTGCTGGAAGTCGGTCTGCGCCTGTCGCAGTCGGAAAATGTGTCGCAAATCCTGTACTTACGCGACGTTACCCATGAGACCGAGGTCGACCACATGAAGAGCGAGTTCCTGTCGACCGCTGCGCATGAGTTGCGCACCCCGATGGCTACCATCTATGGTTACTGTGAACTTCTGCTGGAGCGGGATTTCGAGCCAGACGAACGCCGTGAAATTCTCAACACCATATTCAGGCAGTCTGAACTGATGGCGTCGATCATTAACGAACTGCTCGATTTGGCCCGCATTGAAGCGCGCCGTGGCAAGGATTTCGTGGTCGAGCGTCTGGCGTTGCAGGACATCGTGGCCGACGCGGTTGCCGACTACAAACTGGCGCCGGGGCGCAAGCCACCGCAGATCGAGTGCGTTGAGGCGCCGCTCTATGTGCGCGCGGACCGCAGCAAGATGCAGCAGGCAGTGCTCAACGTCCTGTCGAACGCCTATAAGTATTCACCTGGCGATGGCACCGTGCATCTGGCATTCCGGCATGACCACGCGAGCAATCAGATTGGTATCGAAGTATGCGACTCCGGCATCGGCATGGCCCCGGATCAAGTGCAGCGCGTCTGCGAGCGTTTCTATCGTGCTGACACCACCGGCAAAATCCCGGGTACTGGACTCGGGATGAGTATCGTCAAGGAGATCGTTGAAATTCACGATGGCAAGGTCACGATCGACAGCACGGTTGACGTCGGCACCACTGTTACGCTCTGGCTGCCCGCCGCCTGAAGCCTAATCGCTGGGTTGGGGACATTGGGATGTTGTTGTTCTTGCCCTTCCTTCCGGCCTTTCTAGACCTGCGGCACTAATGATTGCTGCAGCGCAACATTTCTCTCCATTGCTACGTATACTGCATCCATGCTGCACTGCAACATAAATGCCGGCAATGGCGTCTATTCAGCATGGGCACAATTCATCAATCAATCTAAAGAAAATCACATGAACATCAATTTCGAACAATTTACGACCACTAGCAAAGCCAATTTGCAAGCCCTAGAAAGCCTCAATTCCCAAAATTTTGCCGGCATCAAAAAGCTGTTTGAACTCAATCTCGCAACTTCCAAGGCAATCCTGGGCGAGTCGTTGAGCCACATCCAGTCGGTTATGGGCGCCAAAGATGCGCAAGAAGTTCTGGCCCTGCACTCTGGCTTGCTCCAACCGCTGGCCGATAAGTCAGCAGCCTATTTCCAGCATGTTCAGACCATTGCTACCGGCAACGGCGCTGAGTTCACTAAAGCTGTCGAAGCCAAGATGCTTGAAGCGCAGAACACGTTTGGCAATGTTGTGGAAAGCATGACTAAGAACGCCCCGGCCGGAAATGAAACCGCAGTCGCCGCCTTCAAGAACGCAATCTTCGCCGGCCAAAATGCGATGGAATCGGCGCAGACTTCCGCCAGGAAGGCTATTGAAACGGCTCAGTCAAGCTTCAAAGCCGCAGCAACCCTGGCAACTGATGCGGTCACAAAGGCAACCAAGGCTACCAGAACAGCCATGGCAGCTTAATTGCCAACTGCCGCAAGGCAGTGACTAGACAGCGGCACCTTAAGGTGCCGTTTGCGTTTCTAATGTATGAAATCGAGGCCGATTTCTAACCGTCTAGGGACACTCTGAAAAACCCTGACATCCAATGAGATGCCGGGACGTTAAACGGATATGAAACAAATCAGCCTTGCCACCACCGGATTTGAGCTTGTCACCAAGCGC
>Ga0214249_1000557_pt1 | contig 14686 bp, 13 predicted proteins | sample TroBogypolimnion_17_FD_153087 | JGI IMG/M metagenome (GOLD analysis project Ga0214249, IMG submission 153087) | Freshwater microbial communities from Trout Bog Lake, WI - 23JUN2009 hypolimnion | ecosystem: Environmental > Aquatic > Freshwater > Lake > Hypolimnion/Profundal zone | place: Trout... | reverse complement strand
TCCATATTCCGATCTGGTGCCCGCGCAAGGCATCCGTTTGACGCCCAAGCATTACGCTTATTTGAAAATTTCCGAAGGCTGCAACCATAGATGCACCTTCTGCATTATCCCTAGTTTGCGCGGTGATCTGGTCAGTCGTCCGGTGGGTGATGTGATGCAGGAGGCGCAAAATCTGGTGAATTCCGGCGTGAAGGAATTGCTGGTGATCTCGCAGGACACCAGCGCCTATGGCGTGGATGTCAAATACCGTACCGGTTTCTGGGGCGGCAGGCCGCTAAAGGCGCGCATGACCGAACTGGCTGTGGCGTTAGGTGAATTGGGTGTTTGGGTGCGTTTGCATTATGTTTACCCATACCCGCATGTGGACGAAGTTATACCGTTGATGGCGGAAGGCAAGATTCTGCCTTATCTGGATATCCCGTTCCAGCACGCCAATACCCGCATCCTGAAACTGATGAAGCGTCCCGGCAGTAGCGATAATGTTTTGGCGCGCATACAAAAATGGCGCGAAATCTGCCCCGATCTGACCCTGCGCAGCACGTTTATCGTGGGTTTTCCGGGTGAGACGGAAGAAGAATTTGAAGAATTGCTGGAATTTTTGCGAGTCGCGCAACTCGACCGCGTCGGTGCTTTCGCCTATTCGCCGGTCGAAGGCGCGCTGGCGAATGAGTTGCCGGATCCTGTCGCTCCGGAAATTCAGCAGGAACGTTTGGGACGCCTGATGATGTTGCAGGAGGAAATCAGCGCAGCGCGACTGGAGCGCAAGATAGGCCGAACCCTGACGGTGCTGGTGGATGAGGTGGACGAAGAGGGCGCGATAGCGCGCAGTTTCGCCGATGCGCCGGAAATTGATGGTCAGGTCTATATCACCAATGGTCAATCGCTCAAGGCGGGTGATCTGGTCGAGGTGCTGATTACCGATTCCGATACTCACGACCTGTGGGGTGAATTGGTATAAAAGTTTTATGTGGCTTATTGCGTGCGGTTGAGTTTCATTTTTCTGTCGCCGGTGGCAGCCCGGCAGTTGGTTACTTTCTTTTGCGTCGCCAAAAGAAAGTAACCCAAGAAAAGGCGCCCCCGGTTTGCCGCGCCGTCCTGTTTTTTGCAAGACAGGACGCGTACCCTTGATCACCTGTAAACATCGGGGCTGCGGAACTCGCACGATCCGCTACGCGGCCACGTGCTCAAACAGTCCTCGCCTAACTGCACCGATGTTTGCAGGTTCTCAGCGGCGGCGCGCAGGGGTTAAGGGTTGTGCTGATTTTTTTAGTTATTTGTTTTTAAAGTAAAATTGCCGCGACGACGCGGCGATCTTCTTCGACCAGAATATTGTAGGTGCGGCAGGCGGCAGGCGTCGTCATACACTCCACGCCGATGCCGGCATTGGTAAGGGCACGATATAGTCGCGGGTGAGGGAAGCGTTGCGTTTTTCCCGTGCCCAGCAGCAGTATTTCGGGTTGCAATACCAGAAAATATTCGAAGTGCGCCTCGCTCAGGGTGTCGAAGTCCGTCACGTTCCAGTCGGTCCGCACCTCACTGGCGGTGACTACGATGTGGGTATCAAAGCGTTCGCGGCTGACCGCTACATGATCGTCGGCGTAGCCGGTAAACAATTTAGTGTCGCCCAGATAGGCTAGATGTAATTTCAAAACGACCTCGCAAGTGCAGACTATCGATAGATGACCGGAGTGTAGAGGTTTGGACAGAGAACCGTCAAATTATAAAAAGGCAAATTCTGGTTTCGTTTTTGTAGAATTATTTTGTGTAGCCGTCATCTGATTTGCCGTGCGGGGTTAGCACAGGTAAAATCATGGGATTGCCGTATTTAAACCATTACAAATCAATATTCATTGTGAAACTAATTTTAAAATCCAATAAGCTGGCTAACGTCTGTTACGACATACGCGGTCCGGTCATGGAACGCTCCAAGCAGATGGAGGAAGAAGGTCAGCGAATTATCAAGCTGAATATCGGCAATCTTGCGCCGTTCGGTTTTGAAGCGCCGGAAGAGATTCAGCAGGACGTGATTCTGAATCTGCCCAATTCGTCCGGTTACTCCGATTCCAAAGGGATGTTCGCCGCCCGGAAGGCGATTGTGCATTACTGCCAGTCGAAGAAAATTGCGGGCGTTGGACTGGAAGATGTCTACATCGGCAACGGCGCGTCCGAACTCATCGTCATGGCGATGCAGGGCTTGCTCAACAGTGGTGATGAAGTGCTGGTGCCGGCACCTGATTATCCTCTCTGGACCGCTGCAGTGACTTTGGCGGGCGGGAAACCGCGCCATTACGTTTGCGACGAAGCTAACGAGTGGATGCCTGATCTGGCAGACATGAGAGCCAAGATTACGCCGCATACGCGAGCGATTGTCATCATCAACCCGAATAATCCGACCGGCGCGCTGTACTCTGATGATATTCTAAAAGAAATCATACAGTTAGCGCGTGATCATGATTTGATCATCTTTGCCGATGAAATTTACGACAAGATGCTCTACGATGGTGCAACGCACACTTCGATCGCCTCGCTGGCGGATGATGTATTTTTTGTCACGCTGAACGGGCTGTCCAAAAACTATCGCGCCTGCGGTTACCGCTCCGGCTGGATGGTGGTATCGGGTGAGAAACGTCATGCGCAGGACTATATTAACGGTCTGACGATATTGGCGTCGATGCGCTTGTGTTCGAATGTGCCCGGACAATTCGCGATTCAAACTGCGCTGGGCGGCTATCAGAGCATCAACGATTTAGTCGCGCCGACCGGTCGTTTGTGCAAACAGCGCGATCTGGCCTACAAGCTGCTAACCGATATTCCCGGCGTCTCTTGTGTGAAACCGAAAGCCGGGCTGTATCTGTTCCCGAAACTGGATCCTCAAGTCTACCCGATCGAGAACGATCAGCAGTTCATCCTGGAATTGCTGGAAGCCGAAAAGGTGCTGGTGGTGCAGGGCACAGGTTTTAACTGGATTAACCCGGATCATATGCGCGTGGTGTTTTTGCCATCGGCGGATGATCTGACGGATGCAATTGGGCGCATCGCACGCTTTTTAGAACATTACCGCAAGCAGCACGGAAAGTGAGTTGCTAGCCTGTAGCGGGTAGCCAACCCCGCTTTTGCTGCAAGCCACAAGCTACAAGCTTAATTAATTTAGGATTAAATATGAAACCAATCAATGTAGGATTACTGGGCATCGGCACTGTCGGTGGTGGCACATTTACCGTACTGCAGCGTAATTGTGAAGAAATTACCCGTCGCGCAGGACGACCTATCCGCATCACGGTGGTGGCGGACAAGAATCTGGAACTCGCGAAACAATTGACCGGTGGCGCTTGTCGTCTGACTGATGACGCTTTTTCGGTAGTGTCGGATCCTGAAGTCGATATCGTGATCGAGTTGATCGGTGGTTATGGCGTGGCCAAACAACTTGTGATGCAGGCGATCGCCAACGGTAAGCATGTGGTTACCGCTAATAAGGCGCTTTTGGCCACACACGGTAATGAAATCTTCAAGGCAGCTCAGGATAAGGGCGTGATGATCGGTTTTGAAGCGGCCGTTGCGGGCGGTATCCCTATTATCAAGGCGGTACGCGAAGGCCTGACTGCCAATCGTATCGAGTGGATTGCGGGCATCATCAACGGCACCACCAATTTTATCCTGTCCGAGATGCGCGACAAGGGCTTGTCGTTCGACACCGTATTGAAAGAAGCTCAGCGTTTGGGTTATGCGGAAGCGGATCCGACTTTCGATATCGAAGGCGTGGATGCGGCTCACAAGATTACGCTGCTGGCTTCTCTGGCATTCGGTATTCCGGTGCAGTTCGAAAAAGCCTATATCGAAGGTATTTCCAAGCTGGATGCCGTGGATATCAAATACGCAGAACAACTGGGTTATCGCATCAAGCTGTTGGGTATCGCCCGTCGTACGCCTGAAGGCATCGAGTTGCGCGTGCATCCGACCTTAATTCCCACTAAACGATTGATTGCAAACGTTGAAGGTGCGATGAATGCGGTGCTGGTACAAGCCGATGCCGTCGGTGCAACACTGTATTATGGCAAGGGAGCAGGTGCGGAACCCACGGCCAGTGCGGTGATCGCCGATCTGGTCGATATCACGCGTATGCATACTGCTGATCCTGAAAATCGCGTGCCGCACCTAGCCTTCCAGCCGGATGCGATGGTTGATCTGCCGATTCTGCCGATTAGTGAAGTGGTCACCAGTTACTATCTGCGACTGCGCGTGCAAGATCAACCGGGCGTACTGGCTGACATCACGCGGATACTGGCGGATGAACAGATTTCTATCGATGCCGTGATCCAGAAAGAGCCTGCTGACGGTGAAACGCAAACAGACCTGATTATGCTCACGCATCAGACTCGCGAAAAACACATCAAGGCGGCGATCGAGAAGATCGAAGCCTTGGGCGTGGTGGCAGGGCATGTGACCAAGTTGCGTCTGGAAGAACTAGGTAAGTAAGCAAAGAATTTCGCATGTAGATGCGTAGGGGCGCGATTTATCGCGCCCGTTTGATTGAAAAATGGGGTATCGAATGAAATACATCTCCACACGCGGGCAATCGCCCGAAAAGACCTTCACCGAAATACTGCTGGGTGGTTTAGCACCCGACGGCGGTTTATATCTGCCCAAAGAGTATCCGCAAGTCACCCGCGAGGAGCTGGATGCCTGGCGCAATCTGTCCTACGCGGATCTGGCTTATGCCGTGCTGTCCAAGTTCGCCACCGATATTCCGGCGGAAGATCTGAAGGCTATTCTGGATAAGACTTATACCGCTGAGGTGTACAACAAGGGGCGTGCAGATTCCGATTTTTCACAAATCACCCCCTTGCGCACCTTGCTGCCTGGCGTGCATATTCTGGAGTTGTCCAACGGCCCGACACTGGCTTTCAAGGATATGGCGATGCAGCTCTTGGGTAATTTGTTCGAGTATGCGCTGGACAAGCAGAACGCTGAACTCAATATTCTGGGCGCGACCTCAGGCGACACCGGCTCTGCTGCCGAATACGCGATGCGTGGCAAGCGCGGTATACGCGTGTTTATGCTCTCGCCTAACGGCAAGATGAGCGCTTTTCAGCGTGCGCAGATGTATTCGCTGCAAGACGAAAATATCCACAATATCGCGATCAACGGCATGTTCGATGATGCACAGGATATGGTCAAAGCGGTGTCCAATGATCATGTCTACAAGGCCACGCACAAGATCGGCACGGTCAATTCGATCAACTGGGGACGCGTATCGGCGCAGATCGTGTATTACTTCAAGGGTTACTTTGCCGCGACTCAAAATAACGACGAGCAAGTGGCTTTTTCGGTGCCTTCGGGTAATTTCGGCAATATCTGCGCCGGGCACATTGCACGCATGATGGGCTTGCCGATTGGTCAGCTGATCCTGGCAACCAACGAGAACGACGTGCTGGACGAATTTTTCCGCACGGGTGCATACCGCCCGCGCGGTACGGATCACACCTATCAGACCAGCAGTCCGTCTATGGATATTTCCAAGGCGAGTAATTTCGAACGTTTCGTCTATGACCTAGTCGGACGCGATGGTGCGAAGGTGCGTGAATTCTGGAGCCGTGTCGATGCAGGTGGCGCGTTCGATATCAAGGGTACGGATTGCTGGCACGAACTTGCAAAATTTAAATTCTCGTCCGGCAAGAGCACCCATCTGGATCGCTTGAAAACTATCCGTGAATTGTGGGAAGAATACGGCGTGATGGTCGATACTCATACCGCTGACGGCCTGAAAGTTGGCTTGGAACAGCGTCGCCCCGGTCTGCCGCTGATCTGTATGGAAACCGCCTTGCCCGCCAAATTCGAGGAAACCATCGTCGAGGCGCTGGGTCGATTACCTGAACGCCCCAAGGCGCTTGAAGGTATCGAAAATCTGCCGCAGCGCGTCGTGGTGATGGATGCAAATGTGGATACCCTCAAGGCGTTTATCAGCGCGAATATCCAGTAACAGATGTCATTCCCGCGAAAGCGGGAATCCAGTTGGTCGAAGGGCTCCCGCGTAACGGGGCAAACGGATTTTGACTGCTTATGCTGCCTTGTGTCTACATTCTAGCCAGTCAACGCAACGGCACGCTTTATGTGGGTGTCACCAGTGAGCTGGTTAAGCGTGTTTGGGAGCATAAGAATGATGTCGTTGAGGGATTCACCCAAAAATATGGCGTTCATTCGTTGGTCTATTTTGAGCAGTGTGAAGATATGCTGGCTGCAATTTTTCGCGAGAAGCAGCTCAAAAAATGGAATCGTGCGTGGAAAATTGAACTGATCGAATCGCTCAACCCGGAGTGGCGGGATTTATGGGAAGAAATTGTCTGATGCTATCTGCAAATTTAGCCGTTATTCCAGCCCCCGATTACCCCATTCGAGGGTGGACTTTCGCGGGAATCCAGCTAATTAAAAAAGTCTCGCGCAGCGAGACAAAAACCTTCGTATTTGTCCGCTTTGCGGAATCATTTAATCAATGGATTCCCGCTTTCGCGGGAATGACGGTGTTTTTTGAATAACCTGCTCTTGCTTATCCTGTGTTTCGTCGCAGGGGTGTTGTTGCGTCACTTTCGGCGTATGCCGGACAACGCGCCGGTGACGCTCAACAGCTTCATCATCCACATCTCGTTGCCCGCGCTGACCCTGTATTACATCCATCAGATCAAGTTTTCGGGGGATGTGTTACTGACTGCATTGATGCCCTGGCTGGTGTTTGCTCTCTCGGCAGGGATCTTCATCCTGCTCGGACGATGGTTGAAATTGCCGCGTGCGACCGTGGGGGCGCTGATACTGGTCGGTGGTCTTGGCAATACCTCGTTCTTCGGGGTGCCTATGGTCGAGGCGTTTTATGGTCCATCCAGAGTTTCGACCGCTATCATCGCGGATCAACTGGGATCGTTTTTTGTCCTGAGCGTACTGGGTATTATGGTGGCGGGGATTTATTCATCCGGGCGTCCGACCGCGCTGCAAATTTTCAAACGCATCGCCTTGTTTCCGCCATTTATCTCATTGATCATCGCGCTGCTGTTGATCCCTCTCGAATATGCAGACTGGTTGTCGGTGTTGTTGAAACGTCTGGGCGATACCTTGGCACCACTGGCACTGTTGTCCGTCGGAATGCAGTTACGCATGGGGCATATCGCCGAGCACAAACGCAATCTGCTACTGGGCCTGGGTTTTAAGCTGGTATTGGCACCGCTGGTAATCATGCTGCTGTATGTGCCGCTGCTGGGTGCGCACGGACAGGTGATACAAGTGACCTTGTTTGAAGCGGCGATGCCGCCCATGATCAGTGCAGCGATCGTGGCGACCGACCATGAGCTTGATACACCGCTGGTCAATATCATGGTGGCGATCGGCCTGATTTTAGCCTTCTTCACCCTTCCGACCTGGTGGTGGGCGATGCAGGGTATCTGAGGTTGAACTTGGGTATAATGCGCCCCCTTACTGTTTTTTAGACTGGATACCGTGTCCGATCGCCTCGTAGTTCTCTTGCAATACCTCTTGCCTAAACAGGCGCTGACCGAACTGGCCGGGAAAGTCGCCGGCTCCCGTGGTGTATGGGTCACTTCGCTGATCAAGTGGTTTATCAGTCGTTATCAGGTAAATATGACGGAAGCGGCTAATTCTGATGCTGCTAGTTATGCCACATTCAATGAATTTTTTACCCGCGAGCTGAAGGCAGGTGCCCGCCCTCTGGCACAGGCTGAATATGTCTGTCCGGTGGATGGTGCGATCAGCCAGTTTGGACAGATTGATTCTGACCGGTTGTTTCAGGCCAAAGGCCACAGCTATTCGACGACCGCCTTAGTCGGCGGGGACGAAACGCTTGCGGCCAAATTTCAAAATGGCAATTTTGCTACGATCTATCTCAGCCCCAAAGATTATCATCGTATTCATATGCCCTGCGACGGGCGGCTAACTCGCATGATCTATGTGCCTGGCGATCTGTTCTCGGTGAATCCAGTAACGGCGCGCGGTGTTCCGGGTTTGTTTGCCCGTAACGAGCGCGTGGTCTGCGTGTTCGATACCGCTCACGGTCCGTTCGTCCTGACGCTGGTGGGGGCGACCATCGTCGGTAGTATGGCGACCGTTTGGCACGGCGTGGTCAATCCGCCGCGGACCGGTGAAGTGCGCGAATGGCGCTACGACGATCAGCAAATATCTCTGCGAAAAGGCGATGAAATGGGGCGTTTTCTACTCGGTTCCACAGTGGTGATGCTGTTTCAAAAAGAAGTGCTGGAATTTAATTCTTTATGGTCGCCGGCGATGCCCGTACGTATGGGTGAAGTGATGGGAATCCTGAAATGAACGTGTGGAACGAACGATATCGCGGCGATGAATTTCATTTCGGCACCGAGCCGAATGCGTTTTTAGCTTCACAGAAAATATGGCTTAAACCGGGTATGACCTGTCTCGCGGTCGCAGATGGCGAAGGGCGCAACGGTGTCTGGCTAGCAGAACAGGGCTTGCAGGTGCTGTCGGTGGATAGTTCCAGCGTAGCGGTGGACAAGGCGCGTGCACTGGCCAAGCTGCGCGGTGTGACGATGCAGGTAGAACTGGTTGATCTCGCGCATTGGGAATGGCCGGAAAATCAATTCGATATCGTCGCGGGCATCTTCATCCAGTACGCTTCACCTGTTCAGCGCCTGCAGCAGTTTGCCAATATCAAACGTGCGCTTAAACCGGGTGGTTTGCTGTTGTTGCAGGGCTATACGCCGCGCCAGCTCGAATACCGCACCGGCGGTCCATCACAATTTGAAAATCTCTACACCGAAGCGTTATTGCGCGAGGCGTTCGACGATATGGAGATTCTGCATCTACGCGAGCACGACAGCGTAATCTCCGAGGGCGCGGGGCACAGCGGGATGTCGGCGCTGGTTGATATGGTGGCGCGTAAAGTAGTCTGATTGTATCAGCTTGATTTTTAAATTAATTTTATCTTTATTTTTTTTCAGTAGTCGCTCATTGCAAGCGGCTAAACTGAATGTGGTTGCAGTCGGGCGAACAGTTCTGGTAGTGTTCGCGCCGTTATCGATAAACAGAAATAAACGGGAATATTCATGAGCTCTTTTGGTTTTTATAAAAAAGTCGTTGCACTCAACTCTGAAGTGCATCGCAATCTGAAAATCGCCGCTGAAAAGGGCAATTTCTCCTATGCAAAAGACGCGAATGCGGTCATGTTGACTGGCATGGAATTTACCGATGTGTCGCGTGAATATCCGATTGTATTTGTGCGTGCGGATGATGGTACCTTGCGCCCGATCGCGCTGCTCGGCATACGCGATGGCGAAAACCTGTTTGTTGACGAAAACGGCAAGTGGGATGCGCGCTATATTCCGGCTTACATTCGTCGCTATCCATTCGTGATGGCGCCGGGCGGCCCGAACGGGATGGTGGTGTGCATGGATGAAGCATGTCCTGCGTTAGGTATGGAACATGGTGAATCGATTTTCGATGCCGAAGGAAAGCCTACGCCACGCATGAACGACATGATTCAGTTTTTGCAACAGTTCCAGCAGGAACATGCGCGTACCGACTGGCTCACCAAGCAGTTGGATGAGCTCGGTATTTTTGTGCCACAAGAAGCTAATTTCGACACGGGTAACGGTGAGACTTTCGCGCTTAAGGATTTTTACCTGATCGATGAGGCAAAATTCGGTGCTTTGCCTGAAGAAAAAATTTTGCAATTGTTCAAAAACGGCGGGATGGGATTGGTTTATTTACATCTGGCGTCATTGGGTAACCTGGCTAAATTGACTGAACGCCTGGCTGCACGCAATGCGGATCAGAAAAAAGCTGCTGCCGAAGCGGTTACCCAAGCACCAGCCTCCCTGCATTAATCCTGCTTTGGGCGATACTCAGCTATTTGATTTCGCCCACTGTACTATGCCGCGCACATCCATTGCTCCCGCCTGACGCGTCACTTCACGGCCGTTTTTAAATAAGGCGAGGGTGGGGATGCTGCGAATATTGTAGCGACCTGCCAATTCCTGCGCTTGTTCGGTATCCAGTTTCGCCAGTCGCATGGCGGGTTCCAGTTGTCCTGCTGCCTGAACAAAGGCTGGCGCCATCATCTTGCAAGGCCCGCACCATGGTGCCCAGAAATCCACCAGTACTGGAATATCGCAGCGCTCGATGTGAGTGTTGAAGTTACCGGCATTGAGTTCGACCGGATGCCCGTCAAACAAGCGTTCACGGCACTTGCCGCAGACCGGAGCTTCAGCCAGTTTTGCCGTTGGTACGCGGTTTACCCCGTCGCAATGCGGGCAGACGATGTGCAATGATTCAGTCATGATATTCTCCGTAAAAATGCTGTTAATCCTCAATCCTCAATCCTCAATCCTTCAGTTGATTCTCATCGACAAATCCAGCGCTTCGATGTCTTTGGTGAGTGCCCCGATGGAGATGCGATCCACGCCGGTTTCGGCTATTTCGCGCAAGCCTCTCAATGTGATGCCGCCTGAAGCTTCCAGTTCCGCGCGACCTGCGGTGTGTTCCACTGCCGCGCGTAACGCTTCCAGATCGAAGTTGTCGAGCAGGATCAGTTTTGCGCCGGCATCTAGCGCCTCATCCAGTTCCATCATGTTCTCCACTTCGATTTGCACAGAAATGCCGGGTTGTGCCAGCTCGAACGTCGCCGCCATGACTGCCGAGATACTTCCCGCCGCCGCGATGTGGTTTTCTTTGATGAGGATGCCGTCATACAGTCCTGCGCGCTGGTTGTGCCCGCCGCCGACTCGTACGGCATATTTCTGCGCATCGCGCAGTCCGGGCAGGGTCTTGCGCGTATCCATGATCTTGACCTTAAGGCCGTCCACCGCATCGACATAGCGCCGGGTGGTGGTAGCGGTGCCCGACAACGTTTGCAACAGGTTCAGCGCGCTGCGCTCGGCGGTGAGCAGGATGCGTACAGGTCCGCTGATCTCGCACAGGGTCTGACCGGGACGTATGCTGTCGCCATCTTTGGCGTGCCAGGCTATGGTGCAACTCGCATCGAGTGCCTGAAAACAGGCGTCGAACCATTGGGTGCCACATAACACGCCAGTCTGACGGGTGATCACCTGTGCGTTGACGATCAGATCTTCGGGCAGCAGTTGTGCGGTCAAATCACCGCTCTTGATGTCTTCAACCAGTGAGCTGATGACGTTGGTCTTGATGTGTAAGGCAAGATTTTCCATAAGTGCGCTAGATAACCGAAGTATGCGGTAAAGGGGGAGTAGTATAAGGGATGCAGAGAATACTTGCGAAACCGCGTAGCGGTACGTTAGTTCTCGCCCGCATGCGGTAGAGGGTGAGGGTAAAGGGCATGGTGCGGTCGTTGTAGGATGAAAAAATCTCACCATGCCCGTTACAGACTTGAAATTATCCTAAGATCCCCCCATCTGCACCGTATTCGAAAGCCAATATTGAGGAGTGCATCATGAGATTTGATAAATTCACGACCAAGTTGCAACAAGCCCTTTCCGAAGCACAAAGTTTGGCGGTGGGTAGCGATAATCAATTCATCGAGCCGCAGCATCTGTTGCTGGCTTTACTGAACGACGCCGATAGCGGGGCAGGATCCTTGTTGTCGCGCGCGGGCGGTAATGTGGGCGGTTTAAAACCGGCGTTGCAGGATGCGATAAAACGTCTTGCCAAAGTGGAAGGTCATGGCGGGGAAGTGCAGGTCGGACGCGATCTGTCCAATTTATTCAACGTGACAGATAAGGAAGCGCAGAAACATGGTGATGAATTTATCGCCAGCGAGATGTTTCTGCTGGCTTTGACCAATGACAAGGGCGAAACAGGTCGTTTGCTCAAGACCCACGGCGTGCTGCGCGTGCCGCTGGAACAGGCGATCAATACGGTGCGCGGCGGCGAGACAGTAGGTTCGCAAGAGGCGGAAGGTCAGCGTGAGTCGTTGAAGAAATATACGGTGGATCTGACCGAACGCGCACGTCAAGGCAAACTGGATCCAGTGATCGGTCGCGATGATGAAATACGCCGCGCAATACAGGTGTTGCAACGCCGTACCAAGAATAATCCGGTGTTAATCGGTGAACCTGGCGTCGGTAAGACCGCGATTGTCGAAGGACTGGCGCAGCGCATCGTCAACGGTGAAGTGCCCGAATCGCTCAAGGGCAAGAAGGTGCTGAGTCTGGATATGGCGGCGCTGCTGGCCGGTGCCAAATATCGCGGTGAATTTGAAGAACGTTTGAAAAACGTGTTGAAAGAGTTGGCGCTGGACGAAGGCCAAACGATCGTCTTCATCGACGAATTGCACACCATGGTGGGCGCGGGTAAAGCCGAAGGCGCGATGGATGCGGGAAATATGCTCAAACCTGCGCTGGCGCGCGGTGAATTGCATTGCGTAGGTGCCACCACGCTGGATGAATACCGCAAATACATCGAGAAGGATGCCGCGCTGGAACGTCGCTTCCAGAAGGTGCTGGTGGAAGAGCCAACCGTAGAATCCACCATCGCGATTCTGCGGGGCTTGAAAGATAAATATGAGGCGCATCATACAGGCGTGGTGATCACCGATCCTGCCATCGTCGCGGCGGCGGAACTCTCCAATCGTTACATCACAGATCGCTTTCTGCCGGACAAGGCGATCGATCTGATCGATGAGGCCGCCTCTCGTTTGAAGATGGAGAACGAGTCCACCCCTGAGGTGATCGACAAACTGGACCGCCGCATTATTCAGCTCAAGATCGAGCGTGAGGCGATGAAGAAGGAAAAGGATGAGGCTTCCAAGAAACGTATGCAGCTAATCGAAGATGAGCTGTTAAAGCTGCAACGCGAATCAAATGATTTGAAAGAAATTTTAAAGGCCGAAAAGAGTGCGGCACAGGGTGCGGCGGAAGTTAAAAAGGAAATCGACCATATAAAGAACGAGATGGTTAGGCTGCAACGGGAAGGTCGATTGGAACAAGTCGCCGAGTTGCAATATGGCAAGCTGCCTCAGTTGGAAGCGAAGTTGAAAGAGGCTGCCATTGCCGAGGAGCGCGGTGACAAGCCTAAGAATCGATTATTGCGTACCCATGTGGGCGCGGAAGAAATCGCCGAAGTGGTCAGTCGCGCGACCGGTATTCCTGTTTCCAAGATGATGACGGGTGAGCGCGATAAGTTATTGAAAATGGAAGATAAATTGCACGAGCGCGTGGTGGGTCAGGACGAGGCGGTGAGACTGGTGTCGGATGCGATCCGCCGTTCCCGTTCCGGTTTGTCTGATCCTAATCGCCCGTACGGTTCTTTCTTGTTTCTGGGGCCTACCGGTGTGGGTAAGACCGAGCTTTGCAAGGCGCTGGCGGGATTCATGTTTGACTCAGAAGATCATCTGATCCGCATCGATATGTCCGAGTATATGGAGAAACATTCGGTCGCGCGTCTGATCGGTGCGCCACCGGGTTATGTCGGTTATGAAGAAGGCGGCGGCCTGACCGAGGCGGTGCGTCGCAAACCGTATTCGGTGATTCTGCTCGATGAGGTGGAGAAGGCGCATCCCGATGTGTTCAACGTGTTGTTGCAAGCTTTGGACGACGGGCGTATGACCGACGGTCAGGGACGTACGGTGGACTTTAAAAACACCGTGATCGTGATGACCTCCAATCTGGGTTCGCAGATGATCCAGCAAATGGAAGGCGAGGATTATCAGGTGATCAAACTGGCGGTAATGGGCGAGGTGAAAACCTATTTCCGTCCCGAGTTCATTAACCGTATTGACGAGGTGGTGGTATTCCATGCGCTGGATGAGAAGAATATCAAATCGATCGCCGGCATTCAGTTGCAGTATCTTGAAAAACGTCTAGCAGCGATGGAGATGAAGTTAACCGTGAGCGATGCCGCGCTGGCCGAAATCGCAACCGCCGGTTTTGATCCCATCTATGGCGCAAGACCGTTGAAGCGCGCGATTCAGTCGCAACTGGAAAACCCCCTGGCCAAGTTGATACTGGAAGGGCGTTTTTCCGCGAAAGACACGATCAAAGTGGACTGTAGAGGTGGGGTGATGAAGTTTGATAAAAATTAAGCGCGCAGATTGTACGCTTAGTTTTTAATGAAGGGATGAGTCGATATTTTGGCGCATCCCTTTGTTTTTTGATTTTTATTGTTAATCAATCGCTTGTTTATACTGAAGTGAGCATTGGGAACAGTCCTCGTAAGCCTGACGCCATCATTTCGATGGCAATGGCGGCTAAGATGAATCCGCCTATGCGCTCAATGACATCCAGCGTCGCTTGGCGGATTTCTTTTTCAGCCTTACTGGCGATGTGAAAGGTTAGCCAGCACGAGAAGCCGACGATGAGGATAGGGACGATGACGTGGATCAGATCAATTGAGCTGTGCCATGCGCCGTTACCCATGACGTAACTGAAAGCGGCAGGGCCTGCCAGCAGCGGAACGGCTAACGGTACGATAGAGGCTGTGCGAACTTCATTTTCGCCTGTCACAGAAGGGGAACCTTTGAAATTGGATTCCTTGCCCAACACCATGGCGATGGCCAGCAACAGGACGATAATGCCACCGCCCACCTGCATCGCACCCAGCGAGACACCCAGCAGTCCTAAAATCGGCATACCAAGAAACGTGGCGATCAGCAATGCAATGGTCACGCTCAACCCCAGTGTCCTGGCAAAGCGCAACTTGCCGGTGAGATCGAGTCCTTCAGTGGCCGCGATAAAAATTGTAATCA
>Ga0214249_1000535_pt1 | contig 15238 bp, 12 predicted proteins | sample TroBogypolimnion_17_FD_153087 | JGI IMG/M metagenome (GOLD analysis project Ga0214249, IMG submission 153087) | Freshwater microbial communities from Trout Bog Lake, WI - 23JUN2009 hypolimnion | ecosystem: Environmental > Aquatic > Freshwater > Lake > Hypolimnion/Profundal zone | place: Trout... | reverse complement strand
GGGGGAACCGATCGGCCAGGACCATGGTGGTGGGGTTACGCGCGTCCAGGTGGAAGACATCCACCTCACTGAGGGTGCTGCCCTGACGGATGACATAGATGGAGCGGGCATCGGCCGTCGCCCCCTGAATGCCGCCCGCCTCCGAGAGGGCCCGGGCCAGGGAGAGGTTGCCGTGCACCATGGGCAGAGTCCCGGGCTTCACCAGTTCACCCATCATGTAGACGGGAGCTTCCAGGCTGTTGGGAACCTGCAGGGAGTCCCCGTCCTGCAGCAGGATCTGGCCGATGCGGTTCCCGGAGGCGAGGAGGGCCGGGAAGTTCAGGCGCCAGGCCTTGTCGCCCCGGGTCAGCAGGAGGCGACTGTCATCGGCCGTGGGGAGGAATCCGCCAGCCCGGTTGACGGCTTCCGCCAGGGTAAAGGGGACATCGGTGACGTTGTAGACCGCCGGCGTCTTCACTTCCCCCCCGATGTAGATCTTCTGGGAGCGGTAGGCGATGACCTTCACGTCGACCTGAGGATTCTGCAACACCTTGGCGAGGCGGGTGGTGATGGCTTCCCGTAGCTGGGTGGTGGTCATGCCAGCCACTTTGAAGCTGCCGACGTGGGGGAAGTAGATCTGTCCACCCTCGTCTACGACGATGCCGGAGGAGGCGTCCTGGCGGAACTGGCCCAGGGGCAGGGTGATTTCTGGGTGGTCCCAGACCGTCACCAGGAGGGCATCCTGGGGCCCGATCCGGTAGGGCGTGGGAGTTCCGGTCAGGACTTCCAGGGCCTTGGGGTCGGCCGCCGGAGGCTGGGCTGCCTTCAAGACTTCAGAGCTGAGGGAGTGCAACCGGACACTGAGACCTTCAACCTGGGACGTGGTCTCCTGCCTGCCCGGCTTAACATCCAGCTTCATTCCAGGCGATGCGCAGGCACTAAGGACCAACAACGCACCAACAGCAGCCAGGGGACGAAGCACCCAGATCCCAGGACGGGCAAGCTGGGCCGACGGTAGGCACAATCCCAGGGAAGCACGCAAATTGGATCCTTGATTGGTGGACATTGGGGCCTCCAGAAGGTGGGAACGAAGGGAGAACACGATATCGACTATGGTAGTAAAATTTATCGGTAATTACCAATGTCTTACAATATTTTCCTTACCTTTCGGAATGATACCACCATCAACCTAGGCCCAAAGGTCGGCCTTTCCAGCGGCACCCAGGATGGCCGCGAACAGACCTGCCATGATGGGCCGAGCTGTCACCCGCTCCGCCCCTGGGGCACGTGAGCCGTAAAACCAATTCCATCCTGTCAGGACATCTGCCCGTGGTTCGAACGCCCTCCCTTCGCATCCTGTCCTGGTCGAGGAAGGCATGAAATCAAGCCACCTCCTGCTGGTGTTGATGGGGCTCATGACCCAGGTCATCTGTCTGGTCCTGCTCCCCAGCCGCCCACGAAAGGTCGGGGCCCTGGCAGCACTCCTCCTCGACGCCATCTGGTTCGCCTGGTACGCCTCAGACAACCGCAGCCTCAGCATTTCCGGGATCTGGGCCCTCTCACCCGTGGCGACCTGGCTCTGCCTCCACCTGGTTCTCGGCCCCGTCACTGCCGTCGAAGTGGCCGCCCGCATCCTCCCCTGGAAGCGTGCCGTGAGACTGCTCGGATTCAGCCTGATCCTCAGCACCTATGCCTGGGGCCTGGGCGAGGCCTATGGCCCTCCAGTCCTCACAGAACAGAGCCTGAGCTTCCCTGACCTGCCACCCGCCTTTGAGGGTTACCGCATCATCCTGCTCGGGGACGTCCATGCGGGCACCTTTGCTGGCACGCGCACTCTGCGACGCTGGGCGCAGGCCGTCGACCAGGTGCCCGCGGACCTGCTGGTGGGGGCGGGCGATTTCGTGTCCTACTGGCCTGAAGAAGCGGAGCGCACGGGCGAAGCATTCAAGCACCTTCACCTGCCGGATGGTCTCGTCGGCGTGCCCGGAAACCACGACCAGTATTCCCAGACCGACGAGGTGGCCGAGCGGTTGCGGCGCCACGGCTGGGTGATGCTCCTCGATCAAAGCCTGGTCATCCAGAGGCAGGGACAACAGCTCCTGCTCCTGGGCGAACGCTTTCCCATCGAGGGACAGGAGCCCTACCGTGCAGCCTGGGCTCAGAAACCATGGCCGTCGGGCTTCCGGATCGGGATCTGCCACGATCCGGAGCAGTGGCCGACCCTGCTCCAGGAGGGCGCCCGCCTCACCCTGGCCGCCCATACTCATGGTGGCCAGGTGAACCTCAGCCCCTTCTACAATGCGGCCCTGGAACGCTCCCCCTTCCTCGCAGGTCTCTACCGGAAGGGGGCTGACTGCCTCTTTGTCACCCGCGGCCTGGGTTGCACGAGCCTCCCCATCCGGTTCCGCTGCCGGCCGGAGATCGTTCGAATCACCCTGCACCGCGCACCTCAGGGCGCCTGAGTGCCCACCGGGTTTCCGGCTGAGCCCTGGATCACCCAGGAATAGGTGACGGGTCGATTTTTCCCATTCTAGAATGCCCCAGGGAGAGCCTATGCGCATCAGCCTGATCGGTCTCGGGAACATGGGCCTGCCCATGGCCCGGAATCTGATGGGGGTCGGGCACCATCTCACGGTCTTCAGCAGCATTCCAGACAGGGCCGATGCCCTGGTGGCCCAAGGGGCGAGAGAGGCCAGCTCCATCGCCGAGGCCCTCCTCAACACGAATGTCTGCATCACCGTGCTCGAGGACGATGCCGCGGTGATGGAGGTCGTGCAACGACCCGCGGGGCTGCTCAAGCACCTGCCGGCAAACGCGATCCACCTCTGCATGAGCGATCTCAGCATCGAGACCTCTCAGCGGTTGGCCGCAGCCCATGCCAAGGCCAACCAGGGCTACGTGGCCGCGCCCGTGTTCGGGACACCCAGCAGCGCCACCTCCCGACATCTCTGGATCGTGGTCGGTGGACCAGAGAACCAGGTGAAGCGCTGCCTGCCCATTTTCGTGGCCCTGGGCCGGGGTCATACCCGGGTGGGCACGAACCCCGCCCTTGCCCACGCCCTCAAGGCAGGTGGTGCTCTGCTCGACTTGGCGCTGCAGCAGGCCATCATCGAGCTCCAGGACTACGCTGAGGCCGTGGGCATCGCTCCCGCCGATTACCTTCGGCTGCTCAACGTCGCTCTCCTGCGATCCCAGATCATGGAAGCTGCTGGGAATCCCCTGGACAGCCCCTACCTGGATCCGGAGGATCTGGCCGTGGAACTCCCCCTCCCCGGGCTGCTCCTGCCGGCCGCAAAGCGCGCCGGTGTGCCACTCTCCAGCACCGAGGTCTTCAAGACCCAGCTGGAGGCGGCCGAAACCCAGGGCTGGGGAAAGCAGGAACTGGCCGAGCTCACGGAGGCTTGCCGGGTCCAGCCGGCGGAGGACGAGCAGCCTGCCACACCCGAAGCGCCGCCTCCCCCGGCCCCCGCACCCCGGTCACCAAGAGCAGGCCGTCCGGGCCCAGCAAAAACCACTCCCCAGCCCCCGGGTCCGTCAGCCGCCCAGGTGGAAGCCCCGCCCCCGGAGGTGGAAGCCGAGGCTATGAACGTGGAAGCACTGAATCCAGTGGTTGACCTTTCGACACCGAAGGCCGAAGCCCCAGCCCATCCAAACCAGGAAGATCCAGCTCCAGAGGCCGGAAAACCCGGGCCCCTCGATGCTCTGCCCCGAATCCCTCCCCACCCCTTCATAGCCCTCGACAACGGCACTCCGGTGGAGATGGACCTGGACTCGACCAGCCACTTCGAATTATCCGGCGGCCAAGTATGGGTCTGGTCCCAGGGCCAGAAGTATGAGACCCACTGGAGCACATTCGACGAGGTTGAAGGGGCCTTCAACCAGGTGCTGTTCCTGCTGATCAAACGCAACATTCTGCTAAGGCCAGATGCAGTCCGGGAATTCCGTCCCACCTTCGGTGGGGGTGCGAAAGTCCTGGTGGCGGGCGGCTTGGAACTGCAGGTGGGTCGAAGTGCCGCGCCCAGGCTCAAGTTCCTGCTGGGGATATAGATCTCAACTGCCAGTTCCTCGATCCTTGTTAAATATCCGTTACTAATCTAGCAACCAAAGGGAATCCACTATTACACTGGATGCTGGAGACGACCCCTCTGCCGGGGTCACCTCCCGCCCGTCGAAATGCCTCCAAGCCATCGGATCCTCGGAGCACGATCACCCCATGATCCCACCCCTTGAAGCCTCGCCAGAGTCGGACAGCCGACCGGGTCTGACCGCGATCCCACGGGTGCTTGTCGTGGAGGACGAGGCCATGACCCGGCTCGCCATCCGTACCGCCCTGCTGAGGGAAGGTTTCCGGGTGGCCGTGGCCGAGACCGGGGAGGAGGCCCTGGCCCACTTCGAGAACGGCCACCCACCGGACGCAGTCATCCTGGACATCGGCCTGCCCGGGCTCAACGGCTTCGACGTGTGCAAGTGGATCCGCGAGAAGCGTGAGGACACAGCCATCCTGATGCTCACCGCCCGGGCGGATCCCGAGGACAAGATCGCCGGGCTCTCCCTTGGGGCCGACGACTACCTGGTCAAACCCTTCAACTCCGGTGAGCTCATCGCCAGGATCTGGGCCGTCCTCCGACGTTCCCTGGCCCTGACCACTTCGATGGAGCCCGTGACTTTCCGGGAGCTCCATCTGGACGTCCGGTCTCGCCAGGCCTTCAAGAATGGTGTGGACGTGAACCTGTCGCCCCGGGAATTCGACCTCCTGGTCGCCATCCTGCGACGCCCCGGCCAGATCCGGACCCGAGAGCAGCTGGGCCTGGAGGTCTGGGGCACGACCCAACGCACCAACGCCCGTGCGCTGGACGTCTTCGTCTGCAAGCTGCGCGAGAAGATCGAGACCGAACCCTCCCGCCCCCGCTACATCAAGACCGCACGCGGCGAAGGCTACTTCTGCGACTGAGCGCGGCGTAGCCCACCTGGCGGTGCGAGAGCCGGCCCGGGCTCCGAAAGGCACGTGACTGCTGGCCCCCGGGCTATTGTTTGCAAAATAGAGTTTAATGGAAGCCAGAGGCCTCCATGCTCCAATCCCCGTCCCCCACCCGGCGCGCCATTGAGCGGCTCCCAGCGCACCTGCGGCGCTATGTGGTGGACCAGAACCCCGAGGCCTATACCCCCCGGGACCACGCGGTATGGCGGCACATCCTGCACCAGCTGGCGGCGCGCCTGAAGGACACGGCCCACGCCAGCTACCTGGAGGGCCTGGCCGCCACGGGCATCGGCCTGGAGCGCATCCCCAGCCTGGACGACATGAACGCCAAACTGGAGGGCCTGGGCTGGTGCGCCGTGGGCGTGCGGGGCTTCATCCCCCCGGCGGTCTTCACGGAGTTGCAGTCCCTGGGCGTGCTGGCCATCGCCGCGGATATCCGAAGCCACGAGCACATCGAGTACACCCCAGCCCCGGACATCGTCCATGAGAGCGCGGGCCACGCCCCCATCCTGGCGAATCGACGCTATGCCCAATACCTGAAGCGCTGCGGCAAAGTGGGTTTTCGCGCCATCGCCTCCGTGGAGGACCAGGCGGTCTACGAAGCCATCCGCAACCTCAGCGTGGTGAAGGAGGATCCCGCTGCCAGCGCCGACGAGGTCCGCCTGGCCGAGGAACGCCTGCGGGCCGCCGGTACCAGCCGCCGGTACGTGAGCGAGAGCACCAAGGCCAGCCGCCTCTACTGGTGGACCGCCGAGTACGGCCTGGTGGGCGATCTGGCCGCCCCCAAGCTCTACGGCGCGGGCCTCCTCAGCAGCCTGGGTGAGGCAAGCCACTGCCTCAGCGCCGCCGTGCGAAAGGTGCCCCTGGGCCTCGTCTGCACAGACACTGAATACGACATCACCCGCATGCAGCCCCAGCTCTTCGTGGCCCGGGACTTCGACCACCTCTTCGAGGTGCTGGAGACCTTCGAGGCCAGCCTGGGCTGGAAGCGGGGTGGGGACCATGGGCTTGAGGAGGCCCTGCGGGCCCGCACCGTCAACCACCTGGTGCTGGACGATGGCCTGGAGCTCACGGGCAAGGTCGTGGCCCGGATTCCCGCCCGGGGCCTGCTGGCGCCGGGCCTGGCCACGGCCCTGGCCCGCGTGGAAGGACCGGTGCAGACCTCCCGCCATGGCCAGGGCGGAGGTCGCCCCTGGCCCGGCGAGGCTTTGGTGGCCTTTGGCAGCGGCGCCCTGCCCCAGCGCGGCGCCTTCAGCCTGGACCTGCCCTCCGGCCTCTTCCTCACGGGCTTTCGCGTGGGTGAGCATGAAGTCATCAACCTGCGGGGTCACCAGGATGGCTGCCCTCTGGACCTGCCCAGCTGGGCCCTGCTCTTCCTCAGCGGGGGCCTGCCCTCGGTGGCGGGCGGCCCCGCGGACCCCGGCGCCTGGGACGCCTGGTTCGGCGATCCCTCGGCCCTGTCCGAAGGCGAGGCCGAAGCCCAGGCCCGCGAGCGCAAGGCCGCAGCTCTGCCCCAGGAGCTGGCTGAGCTCTATGAAGCGGCCCGGATCATTCGCGATACAACCATCCCCAATGTGATCGAGTTGGCAGAACTTCGGACCCGCGCCGGGCATTACCCCGAAGAGTGGCTGTTGCAGGCCGAACTGAACGAGTTGGAGGCGGGCGCATGACGTGGATCGAACAGGATGGGAAGCTGGTCCGGGACTACAAGACCCCGGACTTCCTGACCTCATTCAACCTTGTGAGTGCTTTGGTGGCACCTGCCGAGGCCCTGCAGCACCACCCGGACCTAGCCTTCGGCTGGGGTTATGTGCACGTGTCGATCACCACCCATGACGTGGGCGGCATCACAGAGGCAGATCACCGCCTCGCCCGCGCCATCGACGCCGCGGTTAAGTCTTTTGGTCTATAGGTTCCCGCGAAATGCGACCTGTCTCATTACGGGAAGGTCCGTTATTCTGGAATGTCCATCGAGGAGTCCCTTGCCGATTCTGCTGAAACCCCCAACAACATCCCGAATTTCTCCGCTTGGTGCGGCCTTCTTGGTGGCCGCTGGGCTTCTGGCCCTGGGCTGCCGCTCGGATGAAGTCATGCACTACCGCGTCCCCAAGGGCTCCGCCGAGGCCAGCGGGCCCCGGCCCGCCATGCCTCCCCAGCCCATGGGCGCCCGCACGGGTGAGATGCCGGGCGAGATGCCGGGTGGCCTGCCCGGTGGCGCCCCTTCGGACGTTCCCCCGCCGCCCCAGCCTGAGCACGGCCTGAAGTGGAGCCTGCCCAAGGGCTGGACCCAGGAGCCCGGCAGCGGCATGCGCTTCGCCACCCTCAAGGCCCCCGTCGAGGGCAAGCTGGAAACCAGCGTGGTGGTCCTACCCGGCGAGGCCGGCGGCGAATTGGCCAACGTGAACCGGTGGCGCGGCCAGATCGGCCTCGGGAACCTGGACGAAGCGGCCCTGACCAAGGGACGCAGCACGCTGAAGACCAAGGCCGGTGTCCTGAATATTTATGACTACACCGGCGAAGGCCAGGCCAAGAGCCGCATGGTGGCCGGCTACCTCCGGACCGCCGATGGCAACACCTGGTTCCTGAAGATGACCGGGGACGTGGCCCCCGTGGCCAAGGCCAAGCCTGAATTCCTGAACCTCCTGGGGAGTGTCCGCCTTGATTAAGACCTACGCGCTCCAAACCTGGAAGTTCCTGAAGTCCCTCCAGCTCACCATCGTGCTGCTGGCCCTGCTCATGGCCCTGGTGGTCATGTGCACCCTGGCCCAGGTGGATCTGGGCACCGTGGGCGCTGTGAACGCCTACATGCGCAGCTTCTTCGTGTGGCACCAGTTCTCCTTCCTGACCTTCCCGGTGCCCACCTTCCCCGGTGCCGCACTCGTGGGCCTCTTCCTCACCATCAACCTGGTGGGCAAGACCCTGGAGATCAAGCGCACCTGGTCCAAGGCCGGCATGTGGCTGGTCCACTCGGGCTTGGTGATCCTCTTCGCGGGTGAGTTCGTGGCCGGCATGATGCAGGTGGACACCAACATGACCATCGAAGTGGGTCAGACCGTCAACTACGTGCAGAGCTACAAGAACGCCGAGCTGGCCCTCATCGATGTCACGGATCCCACCTGGGATGAGATTTACTCCGTGCCCGACAGCCTGCTGGCCAAGGGCGGCACCATCGCCATCCCCGGCACGCCCCTCAGCGTCAAGGTAAAGCAGTATTTCCCCAACGCCGAGCTGAGCAACCTGCAGCCCGGCGCCCCAGCCTCCCTGGCCACCGCCGGCGTGGGCCCCAGCGTCGCCGTGGTGGAGAAGCCCCTCACCAGCGTCGACAACGAGATGAACCAGGTCTCCGCCTTCGTGGAACCCCTGGCGGGCGGCCGCAGCTACGGCACCTGGCTGGCCTCCGTGGCCCTGGGTGCCCCCCAGTCCTTCACCCATGAGGGCCGCACCTATGTGCTGTCCATGCGCCTGCGCCGCCAGTACCTGCCCTACGCCTTCACGCTGAAGCAGTTCCGACACGACGTCTATCCCGGCACCGATATCCCCAAGAACTTCTCCAGCCTCGTGCAGGTCATGAATCCCTCGCGCAACGAATCCCGCGAGGTGCTCATCTACATGAACCAGCCCCTGCGCTACGAGGGCAAGACCTTCTACCAGGCGAGCTTTGGCAAGAACGACACCCTCTCCGTCCTTTCCGTGGTTGAAAATCCCGGCTGGCTGCTTCCCTACGTGTCCTGCGTCCTCGTGTCCCTGGGACTGCTCGTGCACTTTGCCATCGTCCTGCGTCGCTCGCTCAAGCGGCGCCAGGACCAGAAGGAGGCCTGACCATGAAGCTTCTCGAAAAGTACCTGCCCTGGGGCTCGGCCATCCTGGCCCTGCTCATCGCCCTCTTCATGGCCCTGCCCACGGGCAAGGCCCGTGGCTTTGACGTTGGTGGTTTCGCCAACCTGCCCATCCTCGAGGGAGGCCGCGTCAAGCCCCTGGACTCCCTGGCCCGCAACTCCCTGCTGGTGATCCACAGTCGTCAGGGCTTCCGCTTCGAGGGCCGCACCATCGGCCCCGATGAGTGGATCCTGGACGTCCTGTTCCGCCCCGCCGTGGCCGACCAGCAGCCCATCTTCGTCATCGATGACACCGAAGTCCTTGGCCTCATCGGCGCCCAGCAGAAGCAGGCCCGCAACTACTTCAGCCTCGCGGACATGGCCCCCCACCTCGAGGAGATCGAGAAGCAGGCCAGCCTGGCCCAAGGCAAGAAGCCCCAGGCACGCTCCCGCTTCGAGAGCGCCATCGTGAACCTCTTTGATCGCATCTACCTCTACTACAAGCTCCGCAACACCCTGCAGCTTACGGAGACCCCGGGCCTGGCCTGGGAGATCCAGTCCCTGGGCACCCCTGAGGCCACCACGCGCCACCAGGCCCTCATGGAAAGAGCCCACTTCCGCATGCTGCCACCCACGGCCGCCATGGGCCCTGATTCCTGGCAGAGCGTGGGCCAGGCACTCGCCGCCGGCAACACCGGCGGTCCCCTGCACCCTGGGTTGATCCCCCTGGCCAAGCTCAGCGCCGCCTACGGGGCCGGCAATGCCGAAGCCTTCAACAAGACCCTGGGCGAGCTGGATGTCGTCGTCAACCAACTGAAGCCCGAGGCCCTGGGCCACGCCACCAAGGAGACCGTCTTCAACCGGGCCCAGCCCTTCTTCATCGGCCTCTCCATCTACTTCGTGGCCTTCCTGGCACTGTGCTTCTCCTGGATCTACAAGCCCGAGACCCTGCGCAAGACGGCCTATGCCCTGCTTAGCGCTGGCGCCATCGTCCACACCCTGGGCCTGGCCGCCCGCATCATCCTGCAGGGCCGGCCGCCCGTCACCAACCTCTACTCCTCCGCCGTCTTTGTGGGCTGGGGCGCCGTCATCCTCGGCCTCATCACCGAGCGCATGTATCGCAAGGGCTTCGGCACCGCCGTGGCCGCCGCCGCCGGCTTCGCCTCCCTTCTGGTCGCCCAGAACCTGGGCACCGAGGGCGACACCATGGAGATGATGCGGGCCGTGCTGGACTCCAACTTCTGGCTGGCCACGCATGTGGTGACCATCACCATCGGCTACTCCGGCACCTTCCTGGCTGGCGCCATCGCCATCGCCTACGCCCTGCGCAAGCACATCGTGGCCGTGGTGGATCCTGAGACTGACAAGGCTCTGGCGGACATGACCTACGGCATCATCTGCTTCGCCCTCTTCTTCAGCTTCATCGGCACCGTACTGGGCGGCATCTGGGCCGACCAGTCCTGGGGCCGCTTCTGGGGCTGGGATCCCAAGGAGAACGGTGCCCTCCTCATCGTGCTCTGGAACGCCATCATCCTCCACGCCCGCATGGTGGGCCTCATCCGCGAGCGCGGCATCATGGTCATGGCGATCTTTGGCAACATCATCACCGCCTGCTCCTGGTTCGGCGTGAACATGCTGGGCGTGGGCCTGCACTCCTATGGCTTCATGGACCAGGCCTTCTACGCCCTCACCGGCTTCATCGCCAGCCAGGTCGTCCTCATGGGCATCTGCTACGCGCCCGCCAAGTTCTGGCAGGAGAAGCCGCACGGCAAGGCCTGATCGTTTCGCCTTCACACAACACGGCCCCCAAAATACGGGGGCCTTGTTGTGTATGGGGAAAAGCTCAGTTCTGCTTGCGCGTCACGGCCTCCAGGTATGTTTTAAAGTCCCCGGGACTGTTGGGCGGGGCGATCTCGAAGCGGAGGCTCACGAGGCCCTCGGCCTTCTGGAAATAGCTGAGGCGGAAGCCCGGGCCGGTGCCTGCCTCGCTGGTGAGGGCCACGCCGCCGGGCAAGGCGGCCACGAGGTAGTGGATCACGTGGCCCTCGTTGTCCAGGTAGAGGCCCTTGAGCTGGCCACCCTCGGGGAAGAGCCAGAGCAGATCCTCGTGGTGGGAGGCGGGGCGGCCATTGGCTGCGGCCATGTCCGCGTAGCTGCGGCGCGCGAGAACCTTGCCCTCCAGCTCGAAGCGGAAGGTGGCGGCACCCATGCTCTGCCCCGGCAGCCCCCAGCCCTCACCCTTCCATTCGCCCACCAGGAAACGCACTGGGGCAAAAGGGTCCACCACTGGAGCGGGTGCCTGGGCGAGGAGCGCAGGAACAAAGACCAGGGCCGCGAGGAAGGGCTTCATGGGATCTCCGAAGGAATTGGAACTGGCAACAACACTCGCTAAGGTTCAGGAGAAACTGAGGTCGCCGAGAAGTATTCACCTCCGCGCTCTCAGCGAGTGTCGTTGTGGCTGGTCAGCTACGCGCCCAACCCCGCACCAGCTCCTCGAAGTGCTCACCCCGCTGCTCGAAATTCTCAAACTGGTCGAAGCTGGCGCAGGCGGGGCTCAGGAGCACCTGGTCGCCGGGCGAGGCAAGGGCCAAGGCGGCCTGCACGGCATCGTCGAACCGGGGCACCACCTCGTGGGGGAGGTCGCCCAGGTCCCGCTGGAGCTGAGGGATGGCCTCGCCCAGGAAGATCAGGCGGCGGAGCTTGCCCTTGAGGGGCTCCCGCAGGGGCTCGTAACTGGCGCCCTTGTCCGTGCCGCCCAGGAGCAGAACCAGAGGCCCGGGCAGGGCGCGAATGGCCGTGAGGGTGGCGTCCACGTTGGTGCCCTTGGAGTCGTTGTAGGCCCGTACGCCGCCCTTTTCGCCACAGAGAGCCATGCGGTGGGCCAGGCCCGGGTAGCTGCGCAGCCCCGCGCGGATGCCGTCCAGGCTGGCGCCGCCATGGCCGGCCAGGAGGCTGGCGGCCAGGGCGTTTTCCACGTTGTGGTCGCCGGGGATGCGCAGATCGGCGCGGGGCAGCAGCAACTCGCCGTGCAAGTGCAGTTGGCCCTCCGCATCACACCAGGCCTCGCAATCCGACCAGCCGAAGCGGGCGGTGGCTCCTGCGCCGGGGGCGTCCTGCCACCATTCGGGATGGGCCAAGGGCACCACACGCAGGTCTGCCGCGCTCTGGTGTTCGAAGACCCGCAGCTTGGTGCGGCGATAGACCTCCATGGTGCCGTGGCGGGCCAGGTGATCCTCCGTGAGGTTCAGGAAGGCCGCGGCTTCCGCGTGGAAGGCCTGAGTCGACTCCAGCTGGTAGCTGCTCAGCTCCACCACGAAGACCGTGTCCGCGGGGGCCGGCTGGACGGCTTCCAGCACCGGCGTGCCGAGATTGCCACAGGCCACGGCGCTGATCCCCGCAGCGCGCAGCAGGTGGGCCGTAAGGTCTGTGGTGGTGCTCTTACCGTTGGTGCCGGTCACCGCCAGCACGCGGCTGCCATCCTGGCGCTCGCGAATGGCCCGGTGGGCAAGTTCGACCTCCCCGATGACCGCGATGCCGCGCCGGAGGGCTTCGGCCACGAAGGGAGCTGTGCGCGGAATCCCCGGGCTGATGACGAGCTGCTGGCAATCCTCCAGCAAGGCCAGCGGATGGCTGCCCCAGAGCCCGGGAATACCCGCCTGGGCCAGTTCCTGCTCCAGGGCCGCACTGGGTTCGGGCCGCGTGTCGGTGAGGACAACGCCCAGCCCCTGCGCCGCCAAAAAGCGGGCTGCCGCCAGTCCCGATCGCCCTGCCCCCATCACCACACTGTGCATGGCGCCTCCCCCTCCAGGGTAGCGGGGACAAGCCTGGAATGCGGCGTTACACTAGATGGGCTGGGCATTTAATGGAAAGCGATGTGAACATGCCCGATGGCATTTTGGAGAGCCTGCTGAGTGGCGAGAGCAAAGTCGTCGCCCACGTGCAGCCCATGTACCGACTCCTGGATAACCGCCTGGTGGCCAAGGAGTACCTGGCCCGCCACGTGGATGCAGAGGGCGTCATCCATGCCGTGGGCCCCTATCTGCAGGATCCCTCCCTCTCCTGGGAGGACCGGCTCCGCCTGGACCTGCGCTTCCTGGAGACCACATTCGAGACCCTGGCCCGCACCGGGGACGAGCGGCACCTGCACTTCGTGAACCTGGAGCCCGTGAGCCTGGAAGCCCCCAGCTTCTGGGACAACCTGCCCCGGTGGCTGGCCGCCCTGCCCTTCGGCCCGGACCGCGTGGTCCTGGAGTTCACCGAATCCCAGGGCATCCACGATCCCGAGGATCTCAACCGGTTCACCCAGCGCCTGCGGGAATTGGGCCTGATGGTGGCCGTGGATGACCTGGGCGCGGGCGTGGCCAGCCTCACCCACATGGCCCGCATCGCCCCGGACTTCATCAAGGCGGACCGCAGCCTCGTGGAGCAGGTGCATCGCCGCCCCTACCAGGCCGCCCTGCTGAACGCCCTCTCCCACTTCGCCAAAGCCATGCGCATCGGCTTCATTGCCGAGGGCATCGAGACACAGGAAGAACTGGAAGCCGTCATGGATGCGGACGTGCCCTGGGGCCAGGGCTTCATCCTGGGCCAGCCCTGGCCGACCCGCAGCCGACCGCTCAGTGTTCCAAATGAGATCGTCTAGCGCAGCTTCAGGGAGCTGATCGCCAGGATCGAGCAGACGATGGCCGTGATCCAGAGGCGGATCACCACCTTTGTCTCCTGCAGGCCACCCAGTTCCAGGTGGTGGTGGAATGGGGCCATGCGGAAGATGCGCTTCCCACCCCGCAGCTTGAAGCTGCCCACTTGCAGGATCACGCTCACGGCCTCCAGCACGAAGAGCCCCCCGGCGATGACCAGCAGCACCTCCTGCTTGATGATGAGGGCCGAGGTGCCCAGGGCGCCGCCCAGGGCCAGGGAGCCGGTGTCGCCCATGAACATCTCCGCAGGGTGGGCGTTGTACCAGAGGAAGCCCAGGCAGGCCCCCACCATGGCGCCCATGAAGACGGTCAGCTCGCCACCGGCCAGCACGTGGGGCACCACCAGATAGGCGGCGATCTTTGCGTGGCCCACCACGTAGGCGAGGATGGCGTAGGTGAGCGACACGATGAGGGTGCCGCCGATGGCCAGCCCATCCAGGCCATCCGTGAGGTTCACGGCGTTGCTAGTGCCCACCATCACCAGCCAGATCCAGGGGATGAGGAAGATGCCCACGTCAGGCTTGAAGTTCTTGAAGAAGGGCACCGAGAGCTTGCTGGTGGCCGCGCCCCGCAGGCCGAAGTGCAGGATGAGCCAGCCCACCAGGATGGAGATGCCCGTGAGAAGGGCCATCTTCTGCCAGCTGCTGAGGCCCAGGTTCTGCTTCTTGAGCAGCTTCTGCGCGTCGTCGAAGGCGCCCACGGTGCCGAAGCCCAGGAGGGCCAACAAGGAGACCCAGATGGCACCGCTCTTGAGGTCACACCAGAGCAGGGTGGACACGGTGATCACCACCACGATGAGGATGCCCCCCATGGTGGGCGTGCCGGCCTTCTTCTGGTGGTGCTCAGGCCCTTCCCCGCGGATGTGCTGGCCCATCTTCAGCGCCGTCAGAGTGCGAATCACCCAGGGGCCTAGCAACAGACTCAGCACCATGGCCGTGGCCGCAGCCATGGCGGTGCGGAAGGTCACATAACGGAAGACCGAGAAGCCTGGAACCAGGTCACGGAAAGGATAGAGAAGCCAAGGCAGCATGAGCAGTCCGGGAAGCAGGGTTCAGGGCGATGGGTCAGTGAGTGAGGAGCCAGGCCACGGCGCGTTCCGCGCGCCAGTAGCGGCTACCCTTCACCAGGATACGGGCTCCGGGCGGGATTGCGCCAAGTCCCTCCGCAGCGTCGCGCAGGGCCTCGAAGTCCGGGAAGGCCCGGGCGCCTAGACCGAAGCCCTCGGCATACTCCGAGGCGAACTCGCCGTAGGCCCAGAGCCGCGCGAGGCCAAGCGCCTTCAGCCCAGCACCGGTGTCCCGGTGGACCGAAGCTGCGTCCGGGCCCAGTTCCCGCATGGAACCCAGCACCGCCAACGCCTCGCCGCCCGGCAGCAGCAGCAGGGCCCGGGCGCAGGCCAGGATGGAGTCGGGGTTGGCATTATAGGTCTCGTCCAGAAGCAGGCCCCCGCCTGCGAGGGGGTTCAAGCGACCCCGCCCAGGCTCCGGTGTGACACTGGCCAGGCCCCGGGCGATCTGATCGCCGCCGAAGCCCAGGTGCAGCGCCAAGGCTGCCGCCAGGGCCGCGTTGCGAATCTGGTGCTCGCCGGGCAGCTGGAGGCGCAGGGGCAGCACCCCCTGAGGGCTGCGCAGGTGGAAGGCGCCACCGGCGGCGCCCAGGGATTCCACGGCCTCCCAGGCATAGGTCTGGCCCTCGCCCACGGGCAGGGCCTGGGCATGGCGGGCCCAGAGCTGTTCGGCAATCCAGCGGCACCAAGGATCCGTGGCCAG
>Ga0214249_1000531_pt1 | contig 15518 bp, 11 predicted proteins | sample TroBogypolimnion_17_FD_153087 | JGI IMG/M metagenome (GOLD analysis project Ga0214249, IMG submission 153087) | Freshwater microbial communities from Trout Bog Lake, WI - 23JUN2009 hypolimnion | ecosystem: Environmental > Aquatic > Freshwater > Lake > Hypolimnion/Profundal zone | place: Trout... | reverse complement strand
ATAGTAACGAACGCTGAATTTCTCCCGGGCCTCGGTGGGCGCGGTGATGCCGCACTCATAGGCTGAATACTTGTTGGCACTTGGAAACGTGGGTCTCAAGAGCTTCGAGATGGTCCAGACCAGGGGTGGCAGGACCAACGCGATGAGAACCAGAAGCAGAATTGGCGCATACCCACGCATGGGCCCTCCCAGACAACCTGATTGTGGGCTGTCCCTTGACGTGGGGTCAATCTCTCAGACCCGACCTGCCGGTCGATTGTGACCCTTGCCCGAATCGGGCGTCCCTGTTCATTCCGCTTCCGGTAGGATTCATCCATGGCCACTTCCAATCCCCCGGTTCCCGCCGACGCGGTGGAGCCTAACGACCGCAGCAAGGACGACTTCCGTCCGGTCCGGGAGCTCTATCCCACCCTGGACCTCACCCGGGAGACCGTGGACTTCGCCCTCTTCCAGGCCCTGCCCCTGGATCTGATGTTCAAACATCACTTCGTGCCCGTCCAGGAGCGGGAGGGCGCCCTCTGGCTGGCCATGGCCGACCCCCTGGACCTCCCCACCCAGGACATGCTGCGCCAGCGGCTGAAGCGGCCCCTGCGCTTCGCCGGCGCCCCCCTGGCCCAGATCCAGGAAGTGCTCAAGAAGTCTGAGAGCGGCCAGAAGGTCATGGACGAGGCCGGCGAGGCGCTCAAGGTCCAGGTGCTCCACGAGGAGGAATGGGACGACGAGGTCCTGGACCTGGAGCGGCTCACGGACAAGGACGAGGCCCCCATCGTCCGCCTGGTGGACACCACCATCTTCAACGCCCTGCAGCGACGGGCCTCGGACATCCACCTGGAGACCACGGCCACGGGCTTCCAGATCAAGTACCGCATCGACGGCAGCCTCTACACCGCCGCCGAGCCCATCGACCGCCGCTTCGCCTCACCCATCATCAGCCGCATCAAGGTCATGTCCGAGCTGGACATCGCCGAGAAGCGCAAGCCCCAGGACGGCCGCTTCAAGCTCAAGGTGCGCGGCCGGGCCATCGATTTCCGCGTGAGCATCATGCCCACCATCCACGGCGAAGACGCGGTCATCCGCATCCTCGACAAGGAGAACCTCACCGAGGAATTCCAGACCCTGACCCTGGAGATTCTGGGCTTCTCCGACCACGAGTTGAAGCGCCTGCGCCGCTTCGCCCGGGAGCCTTACGGCATGTTCCTGGTGACCGGCCCCACGGGCTCGGGCAAGACCACCACCCTCTACGCCGTCCTCAGCGAGATCAAGTCCCCCGAGGACAAGATCATCACCATCGAGGATCCGGTCGAGTACCAGCTCGAGGGCGTGACCCAGATCCCCGTGAACGAGAAGAAGGGCCTCACCTTCGCCCTGGGCCTGCGCTCCATCCTGCGCCATGACCCCGACAAGATCCTCGTGGGCGAGATCCGCGACCCCGAGACCGCCCAGATCGCCATCCAGTCCGCCCTCACGGGTCACCTGGTCTTCACCACCGTCCACGCCAACAACGTGCTGGACGTGCTCGGCCGCTTCCAGCACATGGGCGTCGAGGTCTACAACTTCGTGTCCTCCCTCAACTGCATCCTGGCCCAGCGCCTGGTGCGCGTGCTCTGCCCCAAGTGCAAACGCCCCGCCTCCACCCCCAGTCCCCAGGAGCTGGAGGAGAACGGCGTGGACGAGGCCTGGTTGCGGGAGGCCAAGCTCTTCGACAAGGTGGGCTGTGTGGAGTGCCACGGCACCGGCTTCCGGGGCCGCCAGGCCATCATTGAGTTCATGGGCCTCAACGACGAACTGCGGGAGCTGCTCATCCAGCGGGCCCCGGTCCGCGAAGTGAAGGCCGCCGCCCGCCGGGGGGGCATGCAGTTCCTGCGGGACAGTGCCGTGGAGAAGGTCCGGACTGGAGTCACGACGTTTGCGGAAATCAACAAGGTGACCTTCCGCGACGGGGCCTGATCAGCTCTCCAGCTCCAGCCGCCCCTCGATGTATTCCTGGATCAGGATCATCACGCCCGGACTGGGATTGTGGAATTGGACCCCCACGATCACCTTGCCGTCGGCGTTGTGGAGGTTCTGGCCCATGAGGTGCCGGACCTCCCCATCCACCTTCACCTTGGGCATGAGGGGGTGCTCAAAGACCATGCCCTTGAGGAGGGTGCCCACCTGCATGCGCACCGCCTCGCGGTGATCCACCTTGAGGCCCAGTCCCCCCATGGAGATGTTGGTCAACTCCACGCTTCGGAACACCCGCCCCTCCACCTCGAAGCGCAGGGTGTACCGGTCATCCAGGGTGATCCGAACGGTCTTGCGTCGGCTTTCGGCATCCAACATGCCACTGCATCGGAACAACCCACCGGCGGGTTGATTTTGGCCGCGGGCCTTGGGCCATGCCCTATAACCCGCCCACGATCTCGCGCTCCAGGCTCTGCAGCCGCTTCAGGCGGGCGAAGGTGCCGACCTGTTCAGCCAGGATCTCGGCGCGACCCAACTGGATGGCCCGCCCTTCCTCCAGGACCAGGATCCGGGCGCAGGTCTCCGCCACAAAGACCCGGTGCGTGGCGACCACCAGGGTGGACTTCCCCAGGAAGCTCCGCAGGTTCTCCAGGATGCGGCTCTCTGTCTCGGCGTCCACAGCCGATAGGGCATCATCCAGCAGCAGCAGCCTTGGCCGGCGCAGCAGGGCCCGGGCCAGGGCCGTGCGCTGACGCTCGCCCCCGCTGAGGATCACGCCCCGCTCGCCCACGATGGTGTCCAGCCCGTCGGGCAGGCGGCGGATCAGCTCGTCCATGGCCACCACCCGCGCGATTTCCCAGATCTCGTCCTCGGTAGCATCGGGGTGGCCCATGGCCAGATTCACCCTCAGCGTGTCCGAGAAGAGGAAGGCCTCCTGAGGCACCCAGCCCAGGCCGGCCCAGTGCCGCCGCAGGTTGGCCTCGGACAGGGGCTCGCCGTCCACCAGTAGGCGGCCCTGTTGGGGCTCCCGCAGCCCCGCCAGCACCTGGAGCAGCAGGGTCTTGCCCGAGCCGATGCCGCCCACCACCGCCAGGCTGTCCCCCGGGGCCAGGTCCAGGTCCAGAGGCCCCAGGCCCCGGCCCGTCTCGAAGCGATGGCTGAGTCCCTCCAGGCGCAGGGCCGCCGGAACTTCCGGCAGAACGATGGCCTGTGCCGGGGGCAGCGTGGGCTCGGGGCTGTGGAGCAGCTGATCCAGGCGCTCCTGCCCAGCGTGGGCCCGCTGAAAGAGGTTCACGGACCAGCCCAGGCTCATCATGGGCCAGGCCAGGGCCACCAGAAAACCCGTGAAGGCCGTGAGATCGCCCAGGTTCAAGGCCCCCCGCAGGACCAGACTGCCGCCATAGGAGACCAGCACCAGGGCCGAGAGCCCGCCGATGAGGGCCGACAGGGGCGCATAGGCGCTGAAGATCACGGACTGCTTCATGCTGAGCGAGGCGTGGCGGTGGCTGAGGGCGCTGAACTGGGCCACCCGGGCCTCCTCCAGCCCGAAGGCCTGAACCACCCGCTCACCGCTGATGGTCTCGTGGCTGAAGGTGGACAGGGCCGAGAAGGCCAGCTGCAGCTTCTGCTGCACCATGTGACTCCACTTCCCGATGATGTAGAAACCCAGGGCCAGGAAGGAGAAGGGCAGCATCACCGCCACCGTGAGGCGCCAGCTGGTGTGGAACATGAGGCCAAGGGTCACGGGCAGGATACTGAGCACTTGCAGAAAGCTCATGAGGCCCGGCCCCGTGGCCATGCGGACTGTGCCCACGTCATCGCCCAGGCGGGACATGAGATCGCCGACCCGCTGCCGCTCGTAGAAGGCGAAGGGACGGCCCAGCAGGAAGAGGTAGAGGCTCTCCCGCTGCTCCCGCTCCACATCGCGGCTGAGGCCGATGAGGGTGTTCCGCATCAGGTAGCGGCCGATGCCCGCGACCACCGTGAAACCGAGCATCCAGACCAGGTTCACCCGGCTGCCGTGCCAGTCCGAGCGGACCAGGGCGTTCACAGCCCGGCCCGACCAGTAGGGCACCACCGAAGCCGCTACGCTGCACCAGACCGTGGCCGCCAGGCCCCAGTACAAGGTGCGCCGGTGATGGGCCATCAGGGGCCACCACCACGCCAACTTCGACTTCGAAAGATCCACCACCAAGCCTCCAGCATTCAGAGTAGCAACACCCATTGGAAGGCCGCGTATTTTCAGGGGCCGCGAAGGCTCAGCGCGGCGGGTGGCGGTCCAGAGGTTGGAACTCCCCAAGCCGCACTGAGTCAGGCAAGGTGTTGCGCGGTCTCGTCTGCTTCCATGTCGTTTTCCGGCCAATAGGCATCAGACACCTTTTTATACCTTGTATTAAAGAACTTACACATTATGTCAAATCGGGGCCCGCCCTTTACCTCCGGAGCAGCGGTGACCATGCTGGGCCCAAATCGGGATCGCCCATGCGTCGCCTGTTGATGATTTTCTGGCTGCTCCTCGCTGCCTCTGTCGCTCCTGCCCAGGTGGTGGAGGAGTCCCTGAGCCGCGACCCCGGCCCTCTGGACTTCATCCAGGGCGAGGGCTACGAGCAATGGGTATTCCAGTCTCTGGCTGGCGACGCCCTGGTGGGTCTCGATCCCAAGGGCGCGCCGGTGCCGCGCCTGGCCTATGGTTTCAAGCTGTTGAAGGATGGGCGGATCACCTTCACGCTGCGAAGCGATGTCCACTTCCCGGACGGCAGTCCCCTGAGGCCCGAGGATGTCCTTTGGACCTTCCAGGAGCTGCTGTGGAACCCCAAGGCCAGCCCTACCAAGCGGGCCATCCTACAGGGTGCTGCCGTGGGGCTGGAAGAGGGCCGACTCTGGATCCGCAGCCCCAAGCCCCCGACCCGCCTGCTCATGGAGTTGGCGCGGGTGCCCATCGCCCAGGCCGGCCATCCCGAGCGGGGCTGCGGGCCTTTCGCCTTCCGCCAGGAGCCGGGGGCCTGGGTCTTCAGCCGCCGGAACCACTTCCTGAACCCCCAGGTGGAGGGGATCCGCTTCCGCCTCCTGGCGGACCCGGGCGCCGTCCTGAGCGCGCTCCAGAAGGGCTGGCTCAGCATCGGGGCGCCCACGTCCCGGCGCCAGACCGACGTGCCGCCCACTCACCGGCTCATCACCCAGCCCATGCACGCACAGCAGGTGGTCTGGAGCCGCCTGGGCCCCGCCTCCCTGCGCTGGGTGGAGCACTGGCGAAAGGACGCCTTCCCGCCCCAACTGCTGGCCCTCAACGCCCGCCCTAGTCGGGGCCTCTGGCCCGAGACCCTGGGTTTCAAGCCCCAGGCCATCGCCATTCAGGGCCCACTCCCGAAGCCTGCCGGACCCCTGTCCCTGCTCTACGTGGGCGGGAACGAGACCATTGAGAAGCTGCTGCTGGCCCTGGCCGCCACCACCGGCGGGCTCACGCTCCCGGTCACCGGGTTGCTGCTGGGCGGCCTGGCTGCCCCCCACCTGGCGCCGGCCTTGCGGGTCCGCCTCGACACCTTCCGCCAGTCGCCCGCCTGGGCCGCGGAGCGCTGTCTGGGCGCCACGTGGGCGTCACGCCTGCGCCGCTGGGGGCCCTATGCCTGGACTCAGGCGGCCGCCCTCTTCCCCAGCGCTTGGCTCAGTGCCCTCTGGGGCGAGGCCACCCTGTCCGCCCTGGGCCTGGGGCCGCCCCCCGGCCACGACAGCCTGGGCCGCCTCCTGGCGGAGGAACTCCCCCGCCTGGGCTCCGATCCTTCCCCCCTGGGCTGGGCCGCCCTGGCCATGGTGCTGCTGCTGGCCTGACTCTCCGCCCCTGGGCCCAGCCCGAAGGACGGCCCCACCCATGGCGGCTTCCGGCTTTGCCGGAAGTGATCTTTTTCTACCTCAGCCCTGCCCCAGCTTGGCCTGCATAATGTCCAGGATCTCGCCATCGGCGCCGGCCATGCCGCGCTGAGCCAGGCGGCCCAGGTTCACCAGGGAGGAGCTGCCGTCGAAGCCCACGATGCCATCGGTCTCGGGAATGCCGAAGCCGGAGAGCGCCAGGGTGGCGGCCCGGAAGGCAGCCTCCACGCCGGTCATGGCCTTCATTGCACAGCCGATCTTGGCGCCATCGCAGATGAGGCCCGCCAGGTTGCCCACCATGTTCTGGATGGCCAGGTCCATCTGGGGTACGCCCCCGCCGCCCAGGTGGACCAGGCCCACGGCGAGGCCGATGCCCGCAGCGTTGGAGGCCCCACACACGGCTGACAGGGTGCCCAGACGGTGCGTGGTGGCCGTCGTGAGGAGGCAGGCCAGGGCCAGCGCCTCTTCGATGCGGTTTTCAGGGTAACCCTGGGCCCGGGCCCAGAGCGTCAGGGCCACGGACACGGTGATGCCCTTGTTGCCAGAGCCCGCCAGGGACATGACCGTGAGGGGCTCCCCAGACATACGGCCCAGGACCCCGGCGCTCACCAGGCGGGGAATCCGCAGCAGGGGCTCCTGCCCCGCCGCGGCCACGAATCCCATCGGCAGGTGATCCACACACTGGGCGGCCATGGCCAGGTTCAGGGTCATGCCTTCCCGCAGGCGCACTCGGTCCGCCTCGCTGAGCGTGGCCGCCAGGGCCAGCAACTCCGGCAGGCTCAAGGTCCCCACCTGTTCTCTCACGGAGGGCCCCGACTGGATGGCTTCGGGGTCCACCGCCACGGGCACGACCACGCCATCTACTTCCAGGCGCGTCACCCGGGTGTGGTCCTGTTCCAGCACCGCCCGCCCCACGCCGCCCACGCAGGCCACGGTGCAGTCAATGTAGAGGCCATCCCGGGAGGCGTCCACGTCCACGTGCACGGCCCCACGGTCCAGGAGCCGGCCGGCCTCCGCCAGGGCCTCGGGACTGATGGTCCGGAAGATCTGGAGCCCCGGCGAGGCATCCATGAGCACGGCTCCCAGGGCCAGGGCCCAGAGCACGCCGGTCTTGTGGCCGCTGTTGGGGATGCCCACGGCGTGGCAGTTCTTGTAGGTGCGCACGTCCAGCACCAGCCGGGCCATGCGGGGCTCGCCCCGGCCCAGGCCCGCGGCCAGGCAGGCGGCGTAGGCCACGGCGGCAGGTTCCGTGCAGCCCAGGGCAGGCTTCCATTCAGCGGTGAGGTATTCGGTCAGGTCCATGGGCTTCCTCGATCCCATTCTGGCGGGAACTGGACCCGGCCCCGGTCACGATTGCTGCGCTATATTGGCCCCATGAGCGACCACCTCGGCCACCCCTTTCCCGCCTTCTCCCTCCAGGACGACCAGGGGGCCCTCGTCACCAACAAGGACCTCAAAGGCCACTGGACCGTGCTCTACGCCTATCCCAAGGACAGCACCCCCGGCTGCACCACCGAGGCCTGCGACTTCCGGGACAACCTGGCCCGCGTGCAGTCCCTGGGCGCCGTGGTCTACGGCATCAGCCGCGACAGCCTCAAGAGCCACCTGAACTTCATCACCAAGCAGAGCCTTCCCTTCCGCCTGCTTTCGGACCCCGACTGCGCCCTGCTCAAGCCCCTGGGCGCCTTTGGGAGGAAGCTGATGTACGGCAAGGATATCGAGGGCATCATCCGCAGCACCTACCTCATCGACCCCAAGGGCATCCTGCGCCATGCCTGGCCCAAGGTGAGCGTGAAGGGGCACGTGGAGGAGGTGCTGACGGTGCTGGCGGGCCTGCAGAAGAAGTGAATGCCTGGTGTTTTCTTCCACAGCAAAAAGGCCCGCATTTTCGCGGGCCTTTTTGCTGCAGACGAAGGGCCCGATAGGATCCCTACCCCGCCATGATGCTGAAGCCACCATCCACATAGAGCACCTGACCGCTGACGCCGCGGCCCATGTCGCTCAGGAGGAAGACGCCGGCATCGCCCACTTCCAGGGTGTCCGTGTCCTTCTGGAGGGGGGTGATGGTGCGGTGGTGCTTGAGCTTGGAGCCGATACCGGGGATGCCGGAGGCGGCCAGGGTTTTGATGGGGCCTGCCGAGATGGCGTTCACGCGGATGCCCTGGGGGCCCAGGTCCGCGGCCAGGTAGCGCACGCTGGCTTCCAGGGCGGCCTTGGCCACCCCCATGACGTTGTAGCCGGGCACCACGCGGGTGCTGCCCAGGTAGCTGACGGTGACGATGGACCCGCCCTCGGCCATGAGGGGCAGGGCCGCGTGGCTGACGGCGGCCAGGGAGTAGGCGCTGATGTCATGGGCCACTCGGAAATCCTCCCGGGTGGTGGCCACGAAGCTGCCCTCCAGGGCCTGCCGGGGCGCATAGGCCACGGCATGGACCAGGAAGTCGAGCTTGCCCCACTTCTTGCGGATCTCGTCGAAGGCCATGACGATCTGGCTATCGCTGCCCACGTCCATGGGCAGGAGGAGGGGGTTCTTCAGGTCCGCGGCCAGCTCCCGGACGTTCTCGCCCAGGCGCTCGTTCTGGTAGGTGAGACAGAGCTGGGCACCGGCTTCCGCCGCCCGCTGGGCCATGCCCCAGGCGATGGAGCGCTTGTTGGCCACCCCGATGATCAGACCCCGCTTGCCCTCCAGCAATCCGCCCTTGCCAACCATGGGATCTCCTTTAGAGTCATGTCCGAACAAGCACTTAGGATAACCGAAAGGCCCGCAGGGGCGATATACCGGGAGTCAGGGCGCGGCTTCGACGTTGGCTCAAAAGCTAGTCAGCAGCTGATCCAGGGCCGCGCGGAGTTCCCCTTGGAGGTTGACCAACGGGCTGAGTCGGCTAATGGTCTGCACGCCAGTCCTCTGCCGACATGGACCCTTGAACCAAAAGTCAAATTTGAGCCACAAAGGACACAAAGGACACAAAGGGCACAAAGTAAAAGCCCTTATCTTTATCTGTGTTCTTTGTGTTCTTTGTGGCTGACTCTTTTATTCTGCCTTGAGGCCCCTGCCCCTTCTGCAGGAGCGGTATCCAGCCTCACCCATCCTTGTGGTTTTAACCGAAGGTCCCCGTGCACCCCATTCTCCCCGCGGCCCTCCTGCTTTTCGCCCCGGCTCAGTCCCCAGACTTCCGGGGAGACCTGGATGCGGGCCACTACCTGAAGGTGCTGGCTGAAACAGATCAGCACCTGCGCCAGGATGGCAAGGACTCCCAGGCCTGGGCGGCCAAGTCCCAGGCCCTGTCCAGCCTCATGCGCTTCAGCGAGGCCAAGGCCGCGGCGGACTGGGCCCTGACCCTGCGACCCGGCCTGGCTGACGCTCTGCTGGCCAGGGGCCTGGCCCGCGCGGGCGAGGCCATCAAGCAGCGGGATCTGGGCAGCCTGCGGGGGGCCCTGGGGGCCATGGACGACCTGCGGGCCGCCACCCAGGCGGATCCCAGCCTGGCCCCGGCCTGGATGAGCCTGGGTCTGGCCTACGAGCTGTTGCCCGGCATCCTGGGCGGCTCCACCCGCAAGGCCCTGGACTGCGCCGAGCAGCTGCGGCGCCTGAGCCCAGCCCGGGGGGACCTGCTCCAGGGCATCATCCTGTCCGAGGAGAACCGCTGGCGGGAGGCGGAGCCCTATTTCCTGCGGGCCCTCACCCTGGCCCCCACGGATCCCGAGGTGGTGGGCCAGTGGCTGGACGCCCTGGACAACCGCCCCGCCAAGAAGGCCCTGGGTGAGGCAGGGAAGAACGCCCGCCTCCTGACCGAGGCGCCCCGCCTGCTGCCCGGCGTTCGCACCCGGGCCCGAGGGGTGGTGGCCGTGAGCGACGCCTACCTCCACGCGGGCCAGCCCGAGACCGCCTGGAAAGTGGTCCAGGACCAACTACCCCATATAGATGCCCCCAGCCTACTGCGCCTCCAGTTGGGCAAGGTCGCCGCCAACGGGGGCGTCCACCGCCCCGAAGGCCTGGTCGCCCTGGACCAGTTACTGCGGGAGCCCCTGGAAGGCGGTTCCTCCGGCTACCCCGGCGCCTGGTGGCGCAAAGGCCAGATCCTAAATGCCCTGGGGCGGAAGGACGAGGCCCGACGGGCCGCCCAGGAGGCCCTGAAGCTGGATGCTAAGCATCGGGGGGCGAGGGAGCTGCTAGAGAACCTGGGTTATTGACCCACCCGTTGGCTGTGCCTCCCCTTCCGCCCCAACTGGCAGCTTGAGGCACGGATCCAGCTAGGATAGGGGTATCCACTGACTCCTCTCGAAAGGTTCCGTATGAAGGCTACACTTTTCCAGAGGCTAAGGTGGATGCTCGGGGTGGCCACTGTGTGGGCTGCAGCCTGGGTCCTGCTGGGGGCAAGAGCTGCCACCATCATTCGGGAGCAACCTCACCCCTTCCTCAAGGGGGTTAAGCTCACGGGCATCATGCTGGAGGCCGTCCTGGAGTGGGCTGGCACCGCCTTGGGGGTGATGCTCCTCCTGGGCATGGTCCTGGGCTTCCTCACCCTCCTTCTCATTGGCAGTGAGGACCAGGAGCACATCTCGTACACGCGGGGTGTGGTTGTCGGGTGTGGCACCATCCTATGGTTTCATGGTGTGCTGTACCTCCTGGTTCCAGTGGCTATGGCCTCGCTCCCATTGGTAAAATACCTGCCAATGTCTTTGTCTCTCGCACTGCTCTTGGGTGGGGGTGGCACCATCATGGTGTTCGCCGTTAGGGCCGACGCACCAAACCGCTGGTCACTGCGGTCCCTTGCCCTCCTGGTGGTCATCACGGGACTAGTATTCCTGCCCCACGATCTCTTCCGGCGCTTCATGGCAGGCCCCAAGCCCCTGCCGCAATCCGAGAAACGGCTGGTGATCGTCTCTGTGGACGCCCTGCGCAAGGATGTCCTCGAATCCATCCTGCCCGAGTGGAAGACCCCCGGTGGTGCCACGGCCATCTGCGCCCTTCCCGCCACCCGACTCACCTGGAATATCCTTCTGGGGGCGCCCTTGGAGACCATGCGCTATTCGAAGGTGATGCCTTCAGAAAGTGAAATGACCAACCAGGTGGATCTGGTCCTGCTCCGGGCGGCGGAGACCCAGGGGATAAGGACGGCCTTTGTCATCGACGACTCTCTTACTCCCGCCTTTGGCCTCCAGCCCAACCGCTTCACTACAGTGCTGGAGCCAGACGGGGGCTGGAAGTATTGGTTCACCCTGGGCTTCGGTTCCTGTTGGCCCGTCTACTCCTGGGCCCAGAATTATTTCTCACCAGTCGAGACCAGCAACGTCTGGTGCGATACAGATGCCTACTTCCGCGATATTGACCGGCAATTGGAAACCCACGGCTGGGTCTCCTCCCACAATTGCGAATTGCACGCCCCCATCACCCCCCGAATCGAGGAACTTCGAATCCTATCCGGGTGGAAGTGGCTGTGGCGTACCCCCCTCTCCTACAAGCCCTATGCCACCATCGATGAATTGAAACGGGACCAGGGCAAGCGGGCAGGACCGAGGTCCGACGCAAACCGCCATTTCAATGCCCGCAGCATGTTCCTGCTGCAGCACATGAAGCCCTTCATCCTGCGCTGGGAGCAGCGGTACCCGGCCCTGTCCGGCGTGGTCACCGCCGACCATGGAGAGTTCTTCGCTAACATCGGCGACAAGAACGGACACACCCTCTCCCACTTCGGAGGGGTCCACGGCTTCAACCTGGGACCAGATACGGTCTTCATCCCCATGCACCCCTTCGGCCAGGCCCAATCCAATTTGAAACCCGAGCAGTGCTATTCCTGGTTGGATCTCCACACGGACATCTCTGACTGGATCCAGGGGCAGGGCCCATTGCGCCTTCAAGGCAACGCTTCGGGACACCTCATCCAAATGCCCACCATCCGTGCCGTGCACCTTGAAGCCGGGGCCAGCTCCACAATGGAGGGCAGTGGATCTTCGGATCTCACTGGTGCCGATGGCACCAACGCGGCGGGCATCCACCCCAAGGACATCCTTGGGAACACAACCTTCCTGGCCAACGGGATGTGGTTCTGCCGAGACACCACCCCTGAGTCGATCAAGACCATTCCCATGTCCTCAGCCATTTCACAAGGCAAGCGGCTAGTCACCTACAACCCGGATGGATTGGGAACCTATGCCCGCAGTGACTACGAGGGATACCATTGCCTGGGGATCTGGAAAACCACCAAGGAGACTATGGGCCAGGATCTGGCCCTCTACCTCAAAGAACGCCGACTGCCGCCTACCCCCACCGGGCCTTCCAAGTGAGGGCAGTCACGGATCTCATGGCCCGTCCCTTCCGGCAATGCGGACTTCGCAAATCCCTGTGGACCCTCGCTGCCATGTTCGTGGCCACAGGCTTCACGGGACTCCTGGCGGAGCAGAGCTTTGAAAAACTGCTCGCGGGACTTCTGGGTGCGAGCACTCCCGCAGCCGCCGTGGTGCTGGCTGTGTATTTTCTCGGCCTCACCTTGGGTGCTGGGGCCTACCTTCGCTGGGGCTACTGGTTCGGGAATCCCATCCACCTATATGGTTGGCTGGAAACGTTTGTGGCTTTATGGTCTCTGCTGCTCCTCGTGGGCTCTCAGGCCCTGGTGACAGTCCTGGTGCCCTTGCTCCGTCTGGGAGTAGGCCACTTTTGGCTGCTGCAGTGCCTGCGCTTGCTAGTTGCCGCACTCTGGATCCTCCCCCCGACCCTGGCCATGGGAGCCACCTTCCCAGCCATGGCCCAGGCCTTGTCGAACCTGCGGGTACCCCAGCCTCGCCGGGCCATGTCCCGGTTTTACACCCTCAACCTTATTGGAGCCATCCTTGGGGCCCTGCTGGGCCCTTACCTTGTGTTCCCCAGTTGGGGTCTGGCTGGGGCCCTGGTCTTGACCTTCGGCGTGGATAGCCTCATCGGTGTCCTGGCCCTAGGCCTGGGAACCGCCAGGGGCGCAGGAAGGGCAATTAGTGTGATATCCGCTTCGGTTGAACCCCGGGCAAATTCATTAGGGGCTGCCCACTGGGTCCTTCCGGTTGTGGCCTTTGCTTCGGGCTTCATCTTCTTTTCCTTGGAAGTGGTTTGGACCCATCTCATCGCAGCAGTGCTCGGCAACAGCGTATATGCCTTCGCGGCCATGCTCTGCCTGGTGCTAATAGGCCTAGGCATCGGGGGCGCCCTGGCCACCCTACTTTTTAAGGACCGTAGGCCCGCCCCGACCTCGGTCGTGGCCGGCCTGATCCTGCTGGGAAGCCTATCCCTTGTGTGGCAGCACGGACAATGGCCCGGCCTTCCCTCCCTCTTCATCACCTGGGGCAGCAATCTGACCCGCTTCCAGGATGGCGAGTTGTTGCGGTGGATCCAAGCAGGACGCCTCCTACTACCCCCCGCCTGCCTCTTCGGCATGGTCTATCCCGCCCTCTTTCGTCTGGAGGTGTTCCAGGGGGAGTCCATGGGCCGCCTGGCGGCCAAGGTGGGGGCCGCCAATTCCATCGGCTGCGTGCTGGGCGCCCTCGGCACGGGCTTCGTACTAATCCCGGCCATGGGCTCCGAGGGCACCCTCATCTGCCTGGGCTTCCTCAGCACCATCATGGCCCTGGGCTTGGCCCTGGGACAGTCCCGGGCCCGGTCCCGCTGGGCTCTGGCAGGCCTAGCCCTAGTGCTCTGCCTCCAATGGAGTTCCCGCAGCGACTGGAATCGACTGGCTCTGACCTCAGGTGGGCATGTCTACTTCGCGCCCGGACATGTGGGGCCCCAATCCAAACTCCTTTTCTTCCACGAGGACACCCTTGGGGGCATCACCACGGTCATTGAAACGCCGGACGCCACCAGGAAAGACCACCCCCTATACCGCACCCTACTCACTAACGGGAAGTTCCAAGCCAACGACTCCGGCGAGACCGAAGCCCAGACAGGCTTTGCCATGGTGCCCATCCTGCACGTGCGGAACTTCGACCGGGCCCTCGTCATCGGCCTGGGTTCAGGCCACTCCGCCGAAGCCATCCACCGCTTGGGATTCGCTCAGATGGACGTGGCTGAGATTGCCCCGGGCATTGTGGAAGCCGCCCGGGACTTCTTTCCCCACATCAATGGTCGGATCCTGGAGCAACCCAACACGCACCTAATTCTGGAAGATGGCCGCAACCACCTGCTACTGACCCGCAACACATACGACCTCATGACCATGGAACTCACCAGTGTCTGGTTCGCTGGCTCCACCAGCCTTTACTCCCGGGAGTTCTACCGCATCGCCAAGAGCCACCTGCGGCCCGGGGGGGTATTCCAGCAGTGGATCCAGATCCACCACATCGGGGTAGAGGAAGTAGGCTCCGTGGTGGCCACTCTACGCGAGGTATTTCCCCATGTGGAGTTCTGGATCGTGGGGGGTCAGGGCATCCTGTTGGCCTCGGACACTCCGCTACAAATCCAAGGACCGACCTTAGAGCGAGTGATTCAGCGAAATCCCTGGGCAACCCCATCCCAGGAGGTCACACGGGAGCGGTTGCGCATCCTGCTGGCCTCCCGCTTTCTTGCCTCCACGGACATTGACCACTTGCTTGGCCGATCAGACTTCCCCATAAACACCGATTCCAACCGCTACTTGGAATACGCCACCCCCCGCTACAACCTAAGCCGCCTCCCCCATGAGCGACTTCTCGCCCTCGAATTCGGGCGATTTGCCACCTTTCCACCCTTCCAGGTAGAAGCAACCACCAACCGGGAATTGATGGAGGGGGCGCCCACCCAGGCTCGCATTCGGTTCCAAGTGCCCGCATTGGGCCCTAATTCGTCACCCAAGTGACGCACTGGGTCGTGAATATAGATTATGGGTATTTTTTACCCTATTTGGTTAATATTATTCACCCTTTTGACCCACCCTATTTGCATAGATGAATTCGTAGACCGTGTCCATGGAGTCATCTATGCAAAAACAAAAGGGTTTCACCCTCAATAGAACTACTGCTCGTACTGGCAATCATTGGGATCATTAATGCCATCGCCATCCCTGCCAATAGAACCTAGGACAAAAAGCCAAGATCAAGGCGACCCAGTCCCTGGCGGCCAAAAGGGCCTCTTAGATGGTGCGAGTCAACCATGACCTCCGCGCAAAGGCCCCGGTCGGCATTTTCGTTTGCCCCCCCGGCTTGTCGGGGCCTTTTCTTGCAGATGCAGGCACGAAGGTTGCTGATGATTTCTCACATGGCCTCGTGGCCAATTTCCAGGAGGTTCTCTTGAAGCGACAATCCGGTTTCACCCTCATCGAGCTCCTGCTCGTCCTCGCCATCATCGGCATCATTTCCGCCATCGCCATTCCGGCCCTGCTCAACCAGCGCCAGAAGGCCAAGGCCAAGGCGACCCAGTCCATGGTGGCCAACGTGGCCTCCGAAGTGGTCCGCATCAACGATGACCTGCGCGCCAACGCCGCCGCTGGGGTCATCCCAGGCACCGCCTCCGTACTCGCCGCCATCGCCCTGGTTCCCAACTACCAGTATCCCGCTGTCAAGAACCCCTATGGTGGCATCGTGACCCCCTATATCTTCAGCGGCGCCGCCACGAACCCCGGTGAGGTGGGCTTGGTTGGCAACGATGCATACGTCGATCCCGCCACTGGAAACGTCGCGCATGCCGTTACTATTAATGGCGTCTACATCAACGACTCTGGAACAACTGTTTCTGCCACCAAGGTCGTGGCGCTCGATTAGGCCGAAAC
>Ga0214249_1000528_pt1 | contig 15537 bp, 18 predicted proteins | sample TroBogypolimnion_17_FD_153087 | JGI IMG/M metagenome (GOLD analysis project Ga0214249, IMG submission 153087) | Freshwater microbial communities from Trout Bog Lake, WI - 23JUN2009 hypolimnion | ecosystem: Environmental > Aquatic > Freshwater > Lake > Hypolimnion/Profundal zone | place: Trout... | reverse complement strand
CGTTACCAGACCCGCTTCGTTTCAACCACTGTTCCGGTGAAGAGGTGCGCATTATAGGGGTTAAAAAAACTCAGTCAACTCTTTTCGGTAATATTAATGAAATCAATCTTTGAGCCGTTGTTTATATAGATAAAAACTTTCAGAGGAGTTCCCCCCACCACTACCGAGGAATAAATTAAGGAGAATTTAGTGAATTCCATATTCGAATAAATTCCAATTTTTACTGCTACAGCGTAAAGTGAGCATGCGGAAGATTTAACACCTAAGCCAACTACCGCCCTCACCAAATCCAACATACAAGCAAGTCACGACAGCTCTACCTGCAACAACACTCGCAAACCACGGATTCCGGCACCAAGTAATTACGGCTACAAATTTTTTAAACGCAGAAATGAACAAAGGCCCACATTTCTGTGAGCCTTTGTTTTTGTTGGTGCGCCCAACACGATGAGTCTGGGCACTGGAGCGAAGTTATATCGCTGGCATGAACGCCTGCTTTACGGTTACGATTTAATAACAGCATAGTTCCGTTGTCGAGACCTTGCCGTCGTTCGTGAACGACAGCAATCCAGCAATCAATTCAGTGGATCGAAATCACCAAACGATCCACAACGGATGGTTAATTTTGTATCTGGATATTTCATTTATTTCTTATTTTTGTGATGAGTACTTAAATACTCAGAAATTTCAGCAGTAACCCCCTTGGAAATCATTGCTCTCGTAAGCAATTGAGCGGACTCAATCTCTGCTTCGGACATTGACGCAGCCAATTTAACTCTATTGGCTAAAGCTACATTGTTGCCAGAATTTTCTTTACTCGCAGATATATTCATAAGCGCATAGGCAATAATTTTGTTCTGAGTTACACCTTGACCGTTAGCGTACATAAGACCTAAGTTAGCCTGCGCGTCTGCGTTCGGCAGATCGCTTAACTTTTGTTAGAAATTGGTTTAAGCCAACATCGCTAGATGTGATCGAAGACGAAAGGACGTAGAGCAGGTATTCGTCATCATTGGAAGTTGCAGCGTTATGTGTTGCACATGACGGAACTGTAATTAGATTTTTGCGATAGTCCTTTTGCGAAGGTAAGTCTTTCTTTGCAGGAAAAACACATATCGGTGGTGCGTGTTCTACCGATGTTGCTTCTTGATTGCACATGTAGCATGTTGACATGATTAGGTTAATGCCTCCTAATAACTTGTGTGACATTTGAGAATGTTTGGCAAGAGTTTGGCTTAAGGGGTATTTTATTCAATCTAAAAACGCACCTCAGGAAGGGCATGCATTATATTTTCGAGATACTAAGAACAATATCTTTTCAATCTGTCTAGTCACGACCGTCCGCTTCCCTGCTGGATATTTTACACCTCGACCACCCGCAATTGGCACATTGTGACACATCACGAATGACTGCTGCTCAGCAGTCTAAATTATTTAATAAAAAAATCAATTTATATCCTACCTGCCAATGGGCAACGCGCGAACTGTGAGCGCCGAAGGCGCGAATGCTTGGTGACCGCGTCCAGCGGTCATGCCTTACCGGGAGCCGCTAACGTGAATTCCCATGCGGCAGCGTGGGAATTAGCGAGCCCCAGCTCGCGTTAGTTAGTGGGGCGGAGCCCGCACTTCCCCCCAAGCCGGCATTTGTGGCGCAGGCGGGAAAATCGGTTTTCGACACGGCAACGTGCCCGTCAGGGGGGACGCAGTGGATGCCGAAGGCAGACACGGCGTCCATCGTAAAGCGGTTTTCCCGCCTGTGAAACAGGACGCCGAAGGCGGGGCGAAGCCCGGGGGGGAGGTGCGCGCTTTTGACTTGCCGATGGTTCGCCCCTAGGCGAAAGGGGCGTTTCCCAGCCCCGCCCAGCGGATTAGGGTTTGCAAGCATATTCGACACTCACTTTTCGCCCTAAATTTGAGGCTTTTTTATCTCAAATTTGGCGATCGCTGTCAGACCCCACCGTAACTTTCACCGTACCAAGTCATCCGCATAAGAAAATACGGTGACTGATACAGTGAAATTTATAAATTAAAAAAATTACACACCCGTGCTTTTTATTTCATAACGAACCGACATGGTTCTATGAGAAGGAAGCATGATGAGAAATACCCGTATTACTGTAACACCTGGCCAAGCAGCCGAAAAAAATGGGCAAGAGCTCGGATTAATCAACGAAGAGAATTTACTAAAGTGCATTAAGCAAGAGGACTGGATTCGGGAAGAGGAAGCCTGCATATTGACGGGGCTTAGTCAGCAGATGGTCGGCAAGGTCGGTCGCCGATTAGCCGACAAGGATGAAATTTATCGGGAAAGGGTACATGGAAATGCCGGATATTTTTTACGATTGAAGGCGGGCGGTGCTGAACGGGTCGATGGCAAATCTGGCAAGGACGTTATTATTCCAGCCTCTTGGAGGCACGATTCCTTGGCAATTCAAGTTTTGAATGCGTTATCCGTGGGCAGAATGTAACTGGTTATCTGGTCGCGCCATGCTGGAGCGGTGACAAACTGCAAACCCTGCAATTCATACCGCCGGGCAAGGGCGATAAATTGAACCTGACAGGCGCACAGTTCAATGATGGATTTTTCACCGTGGGGCAAATAACCGTTTGCGCCTACATCGTGGAAGGTATCGGCCAAGCGTGGGCAGTAAATCAGGCAACCGGATGCGCTGCCGTGGTTTGCTTTGGTGCTGGCCGGATGGCAACCGTTGCCAATGCCCTGCGCACCCAATACCCCGCCGCCCGTTTGGTGATTGTTCCAGACAAAGGCAAAGAAGAGCAGGCCGCGAAGATTGCCGCTGCTGTTGCTGGTGAGTGGGTGGCGATGCCTGACGACAAGCCCGGCAACTATGACGCAAACGACTTTGCGCAAGAGTTTGGCGCGTCTGCATTGCTTGCCTTGCTGGAGCGCGTCAAAGCCCCTGAAATGCGTTACAAGCTGCTATCTGATGATGACCTGTGCAAGCTGCCCCCGCTGCAATGGCGCATCAAAAAGGTATTACCTCAAACCGGGTTAGCCGCAATTTATGGCGCGTCTGGTTCTGGCAAATCTTTTCTGGTGCTGGATGCCTTGCAATCATTAGCCGCTGGCCGTGAATGGTTTGGATATAAAACCAAGCCTTGCAATGTGCTGTATTGCGCCCTTGAAGGTGAAGGCGGCATTGCTGGCCGTGTTGCTGCATACCGCATCCAACATGGGGCAACTGCGCAAAATATCCATTACCTAGTGCAACCGTTTAGCTTGCTGGAGAGTGGCGACATTCAAGACCTCGCACAGGCAATCAAAGCCGCCGGACTGGGTGCGGATGTGGTGGTACTCGACACACTCAACCGCGCCGCGCCGGGTGCGGATGAAAACGACAGTAAAAGCATGGGGCAGATTATCGCCGCATCCAAGCAACTGCAAACCGTTGTCGGTGGTTTAGTGGTGCTGGTTCACCATACAGGCAAGGACGCATCCAAAGGCCTGCGCGGACACTCCAGCCTACACGCTGCACTCGATGCCGCAATCGAGGTACGCCGTGATGGCGATAACAGGGAATGGCTGATTGCAAAATCAAAGGACGGAGAGGACGGAGAGGCGCACCCGTTCAAGCTGGATGTGGTGGAACTGGGGATTGATGAAGATAGCGAACCGATTACATCTTGCACAGTGCATCCGCTGGAAGATGTGGCCGACAACGTGAAAAAGATATTACCGCCTAAATCTGGCAATCAGCGTGTGATATGGGACGCACTGGGCGAACTATTCCGCAAGGCTGGAAACGTCAAACCCGAAGGCGCACCCGACACCCTGCCCCATGGGAGGCCATGCCTTACGCTGGAAGCCGCCATTGATAAAACCCGCACCCGCCTAGTGTGTGACCCTAAGCGACAAACTGAACGCACTCAGGCCGCAATTACTAGCCTTGTTGGGCGTGGTTTACTGTTCCATGAAGGAGGTTTTATATGGTGCAACTAACCCAATTCATTTTCCCGTTTTTCTTCCCGTTTCGTTCCCGCCCTCTTATAGGGGGCGCGGGAATCGCGGGAAAGTCCGCAAGTGCCTGTTACGGGACATTTCGGGAATCGCGGGAAAGGATAAATCATGGATGACCTGTTAGGTGATGCCCTTCCTTTGGAGCGAAAGAACCAGACACCCGAAGCGGGCGCATTGCGGGAAGTCTTGAAGGCATTAACTACACATCCTGCCGTTGCATGGTGCGAGAGGATGAACAGTGGAGCGGCCAGAATCGGCAATCGTTTTGTGCGGTTTGGCTGGACGGGATGCCCTGACGTACTGGGACAAATGAAAGACGGGCGATTGTTGGGCGTGGAAGTGAAAGCCGCCAAGGGTAAGTTAAGGCCGGAACAGGCGGTATTCCTCGACCGCATCCGCTGCGCTGGTGGCGTGGCATTCATGGCGCGTGATTGTTTGGACGTAATCAGAGAGCTAGGAAAGGAATCAGAATAATGAAAACACACAAACGATTAACCGAAGTGGTGCTGGACAAAAACAGAGAGGCCAAGATATACCGCCTAGTGGCACAAGATAAGGGCGCTTCGGGCTATCTCAATCATCGCCTAGCCAATGAACTAGACCGCGAAGCGGATGCAATCGCGGCTATTCCTGAACCGCCTATAACGAATATGGGGGAGGTCTGCCAGCCGCACATTTCAGACCTACCGAACAGGTATTGGTTAAGGAATACGCTGACCGATGGAAACCTGATAAACGAAGAAGCAAGCATAACCAGAACGGATTTATTGAGACAGCCGAACATTGATATATCAGCCCTTGCGATTGATGCCGCTCATACAATCAAAGCGGAAAACAGTTTTGAGAAAATGCTCGCGCACCAATTGGCACTAACGCATGAAATGGTGATGAAGCTAGGCAATGCCGCCATGGGAGAGGTGCAGAAAATCCAGCAACCAACTACACACGGAAACGGTTTACGACAAGGTGACACAATCGAGTTGCAACGCCTGACAAATAGCGTGGCACGGTTGCAAGCATCGTTTCAACAAGGAATGCTAACCATGCAAAAACTGCGCACAGGTGGCAATCAGACCGTAACCGTCCAACACGTCAATGTAGGTGCAGGTGGGCAAGCTGTAATTGGTAACGTCACAGGGGGCGGGGGAATGCCTACGGGGGGAGGTGCGAAAAATGGTTAATCCTATGCAGGGTTTAATTGATGCGCCTCGTTGTGGTGCTTATGCGCGAACTACAGGCGAACCGTGCAAAGGTTGGGCGATGACTAACGGGCGGTGCAGGATGCACGGTGGAAAGGCTGGCAGAAAGCCGACACACGGGAGATACACAAAAGCAACGATTCAACGACAGAGAGAGGTGCGGGAGTTGTTGCGGGCATTGCGTGGCCTGATGGGATAGCGCACCAAGAAGCGACATAAGCATTTAATTACATTCGCCGCTTGAACTGGGGACAGTCAGGCGGTTTTTCTTTTGTGGGTGCGATGATGCTGTGCGGTATTCTGAAAAATCCTACACAACCCCTACACCAACTCAAACGCCAGAAACAACAAAGGCCTACATTTCTGTAAGCCCTTGTTTTTATTGGTGCCGCCTATCGGATTCGAACTGATGACCTACCGCTTACAAGGCGGTTGCTCTACCAACTGAGCTAAGGCGGCTTTTTGAAACATAACACTTACAACATTTGGTGGGTCGGGCGGGATTCGAACCCGCGACCAACGGATTAAAAGTCCGCTGCTCTACCGGCTGAGCTACCGACCCGCTGTAAGGAGCGCGAATTATACGTATTGCGGAAGTTGTGTCAACGATTAATTACGTTTATTTTAAATTGCGTGGTTATATCGCGTCGGGTCATCCAATCCGGCAGCATCAAAACCCGCGCGTCTCAAGCGGCATGAGTCGCACAACCCACATGCACGCCCCTGCTCATCAGCCTGATAACAGGACACAGTCGAAGCGTAATCCACACCTAACTCCGTGCCCCGCTGAATAATTTCCGCCTTGGACAGATGCAGCAAAGGCGCATGCAAGGTCAACGGATGACCTTCGACGGCGGCCTGCGTGGCCAGGTTAGCCATTTTCTCAAATGCCTCGACATAAGCTGGACGACAATCAGGGTAGCCTGAATAATCTACCGCATTCACGCCGATGAAAATATCCTGCGCATGCAACACTTCGGCCCAAGCTAGTGCTAACGACAACATGATGGTATTGCGCGCAGGCACATAAGTCAGCGGAATTCCCACCGACTCCTGCTCCGGCACGGCAATTTTGTTATCGGTCAGCGCAGAACCGCCAAAACCAGTCAGATCGATATTCACCACACGGTGCTCGCGCGCACCTAACACATCAGCCACGCGCTTCGCTGCAGCCAACTCTGAATGGTGACGCTGACCATAATCTACGCTGAGCGCGTAGCAGGTGTAGCCTTGCGCACGCGCAATCGCCAGTACCGTTGCGGAATCCAGCCCTCCGGATAACAGCACGACGGCATTTTTAATTAATGACCCGCTTCGTTGTTCCATAATATTTTGTGTAATTGCAACTGAAAGCGCACAGACAGACCATCTCTCAGTATCCAGTCTGCTAATTGAGTAGGATTTAATGAACCTTGAGCCGGTGAAAATAATACCTCGCACTTATCGGAGAGATGGTGCTGAATAAGCATTTCTCTTGCCCAGAGGTAATCATTTTCATCGCAGAGGACAAACTTTATTTCGTCGTTCGCGGTAATCAGCGCGAGATTGTCCCAGCGATTTTTTTCGACCTCACCGGATGCCGGTGTTTTAATGTCGACCACTCTCATCACCCGCTCATCGACCGCCCCTATATCAAGTGCACCACTGGTCTCCAACGACACCGAGTAACCGTCATCACAGAGCGCACGGAGTAGCGGCAGGCAATTTTTTTGTGCCAGCGGCTCACCCCCGGTCACGGTAACATAGCGCGTTGTATATTGAGCAACTTGCATGAGAATGTCAGCCAATGTGAGACTTTGACCTCCGGTGAACGCATAAGCGGTGTCACAGTAAGTGCAGCGCAGCGGACATCCTGTCAGACGAATAAACACCGTCGGCAAACCTACCCGACTGGTTTCACCTTGCAGGGAATAAAATATTTCTGTTATGCGCAGTTGCGCGTTTGGTTCATACATAGAAAACTACTTGACAGGCGTGAGCAGCTTTTTCGCTTTTGCCGCAGCCGCACTTTCGGGATATTTAGCTACCAATTGTTTAAGCGTTTTATTTTCGGCCAATACCGCCTTTAACTCATGCTGGCAACGCGCCAGATTGAACAAGGCATCCTGTTCTTTAGCCGCACTCAGCCCAGCATTCAGAATCAGGTGATAAGTCGCCACCGCGCTTTTAAAATCGTTCAGTTCAAACTGCGCATTTGCCAGCCAGTAATTGGCACTAGGGATATGCACTGAATCGGGATACTTCTTGATAAATTCTTGCAAGGCTTTAACTGCATCCGCATTGTTGCCGGCTTTCACCAGAACATAAGCCGCCTCGATAGCACGATTCTGCACGCCCAAGTCACCTGCCGCATCACTGGCCGCTTCGGGTGGCTTAGCTGCCACCGGCGCTAGCGGCGGTTCGACTGGTTTTGCCGCCGCAGCGGATTCAACAGATTCAAAGTGACGCACACGCGTATCTAAATCCACATAAAAATCTTTTTCACGTTTCTCTGCATCTTGCAGGCCGTGAGCCAATTCTTCATTCTGTCCGCGCAACTTGCGCAGCTCACCACTCATCGCATCGATTTGCCCTTGCAGATCGAAGATCGATTGAGTCTGTTTCTGCCCTTGCTCTTCTAAATTAAGCAAACGCACTTCTTGCGCCTCCAGCTTAAGCACACGTGCCTCAACCAACTGAATTTGTTTGCGCGCATCGTCGTCAGAAAACAGTCCTGCCTGAGCAGGAGCGACAAAACACAAACCCAGCAGTATTAAGGCACGTAGCTTCAGCATGTTATTACTTTGCGTAGTTCAGATCAGTACGACGATTTTGCGACCATGAAGCTTCGTCATGACCGGATGCTTTAGGCTTTTCTTCACCGAAACTAACGCTCTTCAACTGACCGGCTTTAGCGCCGCCCAATTCAAGCATTTTTTGTACGCCATCTGCACGACGCTGACCCAGACCCAGATTGTATTCATTGCTACCGCGCTCGTCGCAATTACCTTCCAGTGTGACAGTGCGATTTGCATGACCATTCAAATACTTAGCATGAGCTTGAACCAATGGCTTGTCTGCATCTTGCACAGCAGCTACATCAAACGGGTAATACACACTGCGTCCTGCCAGGATGCTCTTCGAATCATTGAGTTCATCAACCATCGTTTGAGTCGTCGTAGCACCATTGGTTGATGCTTCACTTTTTGGTGCAGTTGCAGCTGTCGTGGCAGGCGCTGTAGTTGCGGCGGTGTCTTGAGGCTTGTTGCTGGCACAGGCAGCCAGCAGATTCAACAATACAACACTGATAATAATTTTCTTCATAGCTATTCCCCTTATATTAAAGTTAATTTAAAGACGTGGTCCCCACACAGGCTCTCTGGCATCGCCACTTTGCGTAAACATATGCTGTTTGACTCGACCGTCGCTGGACACAGTCGCCAATATACCACGACCGCGCGCTTCGCTGGCAAACAGGATGAGTTTACCATTGGGCGCAAAGCTGGGTTTTTTCTCCCAACCGCCCTCAGTGAGTGCTTCAACCTGCCCGGACTGAAAATCCTGCATGGAGATAGAAAATCTCCCGCCAATCAAGTGCGTAAAGACAAAGGACTTTCCATCCGGACTGTAACGTGGTGAATAACTCGTTCCACCACCAAACGTCAGGCGCTGCGCAGCCCCTCCTTCAATCGGCATACTATACACCTGCGCACTCCCCCCTCTATCCGACGTAAATAGCAAAGATTGTCCGTCAGGAGAGAAGTTAGGCTCGGTATCGATGCCGCCACTGAAACTGATACGGCGTATATCGCTGCCGTCGGGGCGCATCAGATAAATTTGCGAACTGCCATCGCGAGTCAGCACCACCGCCAACTGCCTGCCATCAGCCGACCATGCAGGCGCGCTGTTACTGCCTGGGAAATCGGCCACCAATTTACGTTGATTAGTGTAGAGCGACTGCACAAACACCGCAGCGTGTCCGGTTTCAAAACTGACATAAGCTAAGTGGCTGCCATCAGGCGACCAGTTAGGTGACATGATAGGTTCATTATGCGCCAGCACGATCTGTTCGTTGTAACCGTCACTATCCGCCACAATCAGACTAAATTTTTTACTCTGACGATTCACATAAGCGATACGCGTACTAAACACACCTTGATCACCGGTCAATTTTTCATAGATCAGATCGGCGATACGATGTCCGATTGCTCGCGTTTGTCCGTCGGCGACAGAGACCGCCTGCCCTATCAGTTCGGTGTGTTTAACCACATCCAGCAGACGAAAGCGCGCTTCGATGCGACCATTCGCCAGCGGCATCACTGTACCAATCGCTAGGGCATCGGCGCCACGCACCTGCCAGTCAGGGTAGCTAACTTCTGCCGACTGATGTGGTGATTTACCCGCCGGATCAATGAGTTTGAATAAACCGCTGCGCTGCAAATCGCTAGTCACCACTTCGTTGATCGCCTGTCCCAACTTTTCATCGCCGCCCATGGGCACCAGCACGATCGGAATCTGATGCTCTCCTGCACCGATAATTTCAATATTCAGCGCCGCGCTGGCCGTGTGCGCGAACACCAGCATCAACAAAGCGAATAAGCCTGATTTCAACATTTAAAAACCTTTCATTTAACTGGCTGAAAACCCAGTTTTAATTCGCGAAACTGCTTAAACAGGCCCGCATCATCCGGCATGGGCAGCGGTTCAGACTTTAAAATTGCACGTTCCACCGCACTGTCGTATGCCTTATTGCCGCTGGATTTTACCAGACGCGGCGGCAATACCCGGCCACCCGGCAATACGGTCACTAAAAATTCGGCACGCGCATCATTCGGCACATCCGGCGGTTCGACTATATTACGTTTAATCTTGGCGCTGATCTTAGCGCTGAACTCATCCACTATTCTCCCTGTCGCCGCATCCTGCGCCAGTTTGTCGCGCGCTGCCTGATCACCGACGCCATGCGCAGAACCGCCCTGCCCGCCCACCACGCCGCCTGCCACACCATTTTTGGCGTCAGACTTTACTGCACTCACTTCTACTTTTTTAACCTCTGGTGTTTTTGCCTCGGTTTTTTTGACCTCGACTGGTTTCACCTCAGGCTTTTTGACTTCCGGTTTCTTGATCTCAGGCTTAGGTAGCGGCTTTACCACTTCCGGTTTAATTTCAACCGGCTTTTTCGGTTTTTTCTCCGGAATAACAATATCAGGTTTAACCACGACTTCCGGTGGCGGAGTGGGGGCGACCTCTTCAACCTTGACTTTTTCAACCTTAACTTCAGCAGGAGCGGGGAGAGCGGGCAAGCTACCCCATAACTCGACACTCATAGCGGCCGATCTTAACTCAACCCTCTGCGTTTGCCATGAAATGCCAAAATACAGCAATGAGAAAAACGCACCGTGTACCAGTATGGCCAATATCCATGCAGGTACGCGATAGGGCTCCTGATAAACAGCCGTCGTCATTTCGCCTGAGTCAGCAGACCGACTTTTTTAACATGCTGCTGCTGCAACACATCCATAATGTTGATGACTTCCTCATACCGCACGCTCTTATCGGCTGAAATCACCACCGATTGCTCCGCCTTTTCACCCTGACGGGCTTTGAGCAGTGAAATCAGCTCATCGCGGGTTAAGCGCGTTTCATCGTCACCTCGGGAGTGATCGCGCAAGGCCAGCGAGCTATCCTTTTTGATGATCACTTCCAGCGGTGCGGGCGCGGGGGTCGCTGACTTACTGACCTGAGGCAAATCAACCTGCCCCGGATTCATCATCGGCGCCGTCACCATAAAGATCACCAGCAACACCAGCATCACGTCGATGTAGGGCACGACATTGATATCGTTCATCAGGCGATTCTTTGTGCGACGGTTAGATCTCATCTTCGCCCCTAAAAAAATCTAAAATAATCAATCTCATGGCTGACGCTGCAAGACATTAGAGAACTCTTCGGTAAAACTCTCAAAGCGGGTTGCCAGACGGTCAATATCGTAGGCATAACGGTTATAAGCCACCACAGCCGGAATCGCCGCGAACAACCCCATTGCGGTCGCGACCAGCGCCTCTGCAATACCGGGGGCGACATGCGCCAAGGTCGCCTGTCCGACATTCGCTAGTCCGCGAAACGCGTTCATGATCCCCCATACCGTACCGAACAAACCTACATAGGGACTGACCGAACCGACTGACGCCAGAAAGGCAAGATGCGATTCGAGCCTGTCCATTTCGCGCTGATAGGTCGCACGCATCGCACGGCGCGTCCCGTCCATCACCGCACTGGCATCCACGCCGTGTTGTTTTTTCAGCTTCACGAATTCGACGAAGCCCGCTGCGAAGATACGCTCCAGCGCGCCCTGATCGGCACGCGCCGAATTGCTCACCGACTTGTAAACCTCATTCAGATTAGGATTGCGCCAGAAGCTCTCCTCAAACTCATTCGTCAAACGGGTTTCCCGGCGAATCGCGAACAACTTGAGAAATATATACATCCACGACATCATGGAGACCATCAACAGCAAACCCATCACCAACTGCACCAGCACGCTGGCATTGCTGATGAGATGAACGAACGACAAATCCTGCGTAACTTCCATAACTACCCTTCCTAACGGGTATGGCAAAAGATGCCATCCCTAATGATCATACCCGCCATACCCGTTTCCCCTTTCCAACCTTCCCTCGTAAATAAATCTTTGCGAGGGCAAGAGCAAACGTTCACTACGCGAGATTTATGTTAAACATTCCATTTTGAGCGCAACGCCTCAGGCAGGCGAACCGGTTTAAAACCTTCGACCGACACACAGACCAAATGCACTTCCGCTTCCGTCAGCAATTCTTCCCCGCGACGCACTGTTTGCAACAATTTTACACCACTGCGCCCCAACTCCTTAATACTGGCCGTAATGTCCAGCATATCGTCCAACAGCGCGGGCCGCAAATAATCAAGTCTCATGGTGCGCACCACAAACACCACACCGAATTCTTTCATCAGCGCTGCGTTGCTGTAGCCGTATTCATTGCGCAACCATTCTGTCCTTGCGCGCTCCATGAAGTTTACATAACTGGCGTGATAAACCACCCCGCCCGCATCCGTATCCTGAAAGTACACCCTGACCGGCCAGTTAAATATTTTGTGCTTACTCATCCATAAACTCCGCCGTCATTTTTCACAATTGCACACAAACAACCAGCGCAAAATTGTAACCATTTGTAAAATAATATTAAACTCAAGGATCCCTGTTTCAATCCGCTACAAAAACGGCGTAATTATTGCTCGTTCAGGCCACCTAGTTCGGCAAGCAGATTGGCGGCGAGGATAGTAATATTGCACTCATCCCCGTCATTCCCGCCTAGGCGGGAATGACAAAATATTGATTTATTTGAATTAAATGAGTTCATCGAGCAAATCGCCGTTAGCCAGATGGCTGGCGACCTTAAGTCCGAAATGGCGATAAGCGATGGCGGTGGCCATACGTCCGCGCGGGGTGCGTTGCAGATAACCCTGCTGTATCAAATAGGGCTCGAGCACATCCTCGATGGTGTCGCGCTCTTCACCGATCGCTGCGGCGAGATTATCCACACCAACCGGGCCGCCCATGAACTTCTCGATGATGGTCTGTAATAATTTTCTATCCATTAAATCAAGACCTTGCGCATCAACATCCAGCATAGTCAGCGCGGCATCCGCCACGGTGCGGGTCGCATCCCCGCCCGCCTTCACATCGGCATAGTCGCGCACCCGGCGCAGCAAACGATTGGCAATACGCGGCGTTCCGCGTGAACGTTTGGCGATTTCCATCGCCGCATCCGACGACAGGTTCATTTCCAGCAAGCCGGACGATCGAATCACGATGCGCTGCAACTCTTCCGGCGTGTAAAACTCAAGGCGGGAGACGATGCCGAAACGGTCGCGCAGCGGATTGGTCAACATCCCGGCGCGGGTCGTCGCACCCACCAAGGTAAACGGCGGCAGATCCAGCTTCACCGAACGGGCAGCCGGGCCTTCTCCTATCATGATGTCAATCTGATAGTCCTCCAGCGCAGGATAGAGAATTTCCTCCACCACCGGCGAGAGACGATGAATCTCGTCGATGAACAACACATCGTTCGGCTCGAGATTGGTCAGTAGCGCCGCCAAGTCGCCGGCACGTTCCAATACCGGGCCGGAGGTATGGCGTATGTTCACCCCCATTTCACGGGCGATAATCTGCGCCAGTGTGGTTTTACCCAGACCCGGCGGACCAAACAGCAGCACGTGATCGAGCGGCTCCTGGCGTCGCTTCGCAGCTTCGATAAAGATTTCCAGTTGTTCGCGGATTTTTTCCTGACCGACATACTCGTCGAGCTGCTTGGGGCGCAGTGCGCGTTCCAACGCTTCCTCCTGACGGGAGGCGACAACGGGTGTGGTCAGACGCGGTTCGGTGGTGAGGTTATCGCTATGGATCATGTTTTATTTTATTTGGTTGGCCGCATTTTAACTCAATGCAACGTCGGTGGTGCACCGCAACACTTCTTGTATTTCAGCCCGGAACCGCAAGGACAGGCATCATTGCGCGCCACTGTCGAAACAGACATGTCAAAAGATTCAATTCGCACCCCACCTTCCCCGGGATGAACCTGACGCAGCAGGCTTTGAACCTCTCGTTGCGCCCGAAAGTGTTCATCGAGCAAAGCCACTGCCGATGCGATAGCCTCGTAGGCCTCCTGAGTCGCGTGCCTTATATCATTGCTGCTATCGAGCAACTCCCATCCGGCCTCCGTACCCAGCAAAACCATGGGAGCTAGCAAGGTATGATGGTGTTCAAACACCGCCATCCAAGGCTCACTGAACAGATAGACGCCGCGCATAAATCCTTCCGCCCAGCCTTCCGCATCGTAAAACTCACTACCATCTTCCTGTAGCAAGGTATAAAACAGCGGCGCAAAACAACCGCGCCGGATCTCATCGAGTACGCCGTTGTAATAGCGCATCACTAAACCCATCATGTGATTGGCCTGCTCGATTGATGCAAAAGAAGGGCCTTCTTCACCCTCCTCAATATCCCAGATCCAAGGTAGATATTCGCTCGGCATCACCTGTTCTGGATTGAGCACTAACGCGGCAAAGAAACCGTCCAGCGCGGGTAAGTCCATACAACTATCCGGCGTATCGTCGGACAGCAAAAAATCATCCAGCTCATCAAGCTCTTCATCGCTCAGTACTTGTATCGGATTCATCGTGGCACCTCAATTATCCAAATAAATCAAAGATTACCCTTTTGACAACAACTTCAATGCCTGGCGTATTCCATCGGACACACCCACCTCTTTCGGCAATTGTTTGGCCGCCCAGACGGCTTCCTTCTCGTTGTAACCCAAGGCCTGCAAGGCATTGACGATATCGCCTGCGGCCTGAGAAACTGCAACACCATGTGGCGAAGTAGCACCTGTCACCGTAAATTTGCCTTCTAATTCCAACAACAGGCGCTCGGCGGTTTTCTTGCCCACACCGGGGATTTTGGTCAAACGCCCGGCTTCCTTACTCGCCACGGCTTCGGCCAAATCATTCAGGCTCAGTCCCGATAGCACAGACAGCGCCAACTTGGGGCCGACGCCGCTGATTTTCAGCAACTGGCGAAACGCGATACGCTCATCCACCGTACCGAAGCCATATAACAGATGCGCATCTTCACGCACAATGAGTTGAGTATGCAATACCACTTTTTCATGCAGAGCGGGCAAATTGTAAAACGTACTCATCGGCACGTCGACTTCATAGCCGACGCCCTGCACATCCAGCAAAATCTGCGGCGGATTCTTTTCCAGCAGCACGCCGGTTAAACGACCTATCATTTTATTAAATCCCTATACATACTGCATCCCCGCATACGCGAGGATGACGATTTTATTTTCCGAAAAACAGCGCGATCGACAACAAGGCACCGTGCAACATCATCCCACCTATTGTCAGTTTGATCGCGTCACCCAATTGTTGATGTTCTGCGGCGTGAATGAACAACAAACGCGCGGCCTTTACACTCAACGGTAAGGCCAGAAACGCAATCAATGCCAACACGGGCAATACGCCCGCCACCAGACAAGCAGCCAACCAACTATAGGCCAGCAAGACGATCAGTGCATAACCCCAGCGCGCCTGATGCACCTCCAACCGGGCAACCCAATGCAGCTTACCTGCGGCAATATCCGCAGACCTATCAGGAAATTGATTAATATACAATAAGTTAGCTGCGAGCAAAGCGTAAGATAAGCCAGTAATAAAAGGCAGCGCTGAAAAGTGCCTACGCTGAACGAAATCAGCACCCATTACAATCAGCAAAAAGCCGGCAACGATGCACAATTCTCCTAGCCCGCGACTGTTCAGACGAAACGGCGGTGCAGAATA
>Ga0214249_1000506_pt1 | contig 15966 bp, 15 predicted proteins | sample TroBogypolimnion_17_FD_153087 | JGI IMG/M metagenome (GOLD analysis project Ga0214249, IMG submission 153087) | Freshwater microbial communities from Trout Bog Lake, WI - 23JUN2009 hypolimnion | ecosystem: Environmental > Aquatic > Freshwater > Lake > Hypolimnion/Profundal zone | place: Trout... | reverse complement strand
AAAAAATATAAAACAATCTTACAAAGCTAAGCAGATTATTTTTTCTTAAAGCCACCTAGTAAAGCACCAACAGCCGGCTTGGCAGGAGTGATCCCAACCTTCTTTGCCTCTGGCGCTGCAGATCCATCAGGATTAGTCGCTTTAGGAGTCGCGGCAGACTCATAAGGCATATAGAAAAATGGGTCTGACATTTTGGCTGGTGCAGCTTGCGCCGATGAACTTCTGCTTGGCGATGCCGCCCTACTTGGGGAAGCAGCTCTGCTTGGCGCTGAACTTCCTTCGGGGAGCGGCAGCACATCCAATTTGCGCTTCATTAACTTTTCGATATCGTCGAGTAAACGCTTTTCACTGCCGTCCACTAACGCAATCGCATCGCCTGTACTACCAGCGCGACCAGTACGGCCAATGCGGTGAATAAAATCTTCCGCACTAAATGGTAATTCGTGATTAATCACGCAAGGCATGTCTGGAATATCTAAACCGCGAGCAGCTACATCAGTGGCAACTAAAGCTTCAATCGCGCCCGACTTAAAAGCATCCAACGTTAAGGTGCGTTCACCCTGACTCTTATCTCCATGAATAGCTCCCGCTTTAATACCATCACGCTCAAGAGCACGTGACAATCTTGCGCACCCTAAACGGCTATTGGTAAAGATGATGCATTGACGCGATAAACCTTGGCGAGTACGTGACTCCAAAATTCTGACAATGGCACGCTGCTTATCAGCAGAAGGCACCATATGCACCACCTGCTTCACGGTATCGGCTGCTGCGTTCTGACGCGCCACCTCAATCGTCACTGGGGTACGCAAATAACTTTGCGCTAACTTCTTAATCTCTGGCGAGAAAGTGGCTGAGAACAAGAGGGTTTGGCGTTGCGCCGGAATTAAATCAATGATGCGCTGCAAGTCTGGCAAGAAGCCCATATCCAGCATGCGATCGGCTTCATCAAGAACCAGAATTTCTACTTGCGATAAATTTGCGACTTTAGAGCCAATATGATCGAGCAAGCGTCCAGGGGTTGCAATCAAAATCTCAACACCATTGCGCAAGATCGCAACTTGCTCTTTCATATCCACGCCACCATAAACCACGGCAGCACGTAAATCCGTATGCTTTGAATAGCTCGCAGCATTCTCTGATACCTGCACTGCCAACTCACGTGTTGGGGTTAAGACTAAAGCGCGAATCGGGTGACGTGCAGGTGATGAGCTTTTACTCGCATGACGCAAGATTTTTTGAATAATCGGCAATACGAAAGCGGCCGTTTTACCGGTTCCCGTTTGCGCTGCGCCCATCAAATCTCTACCCTCTAAGACATGCGGGATAGCTTTCGCTTGAATAGGTGTTGGGGTGATATAACCCTGATCCGATACCGCTTTTTGAATCAGCGGATCTAGACCAAAGTCAGCAAAAGTAATTGTTGCTTCAGGGGCGCTGTCTTCAGCAACCCCTGTGGAGGTATTTATTTCAGTAACAGTATTAGTCAAGGTAACTTACAAGATGGCCGCAATGCCGGCCTTAGCAGTGGCAGCATCCTCGGTCGATTTAACGCCGGAAACGCCGACTGCGCCTATGGTAAAACCATTTACCTCGATATTGACCCCACCTTCCAACATCCCCGAAATGTGCGGAGCTGATAGGAAAGAAATACGGCCGTTATTAATAATCTCTTCATAAACACGGCTCTCGCGTTTACCCATCGCAGCAGTGCGTGCTTTTTCCTGAGCAATATAGGCAGATACAGGAGCGCAACCATCACGACGAATTAATCCCAATACATGTCCACCATCATCGCAAACAGCAATGGTCACAGCCCAATTATTTTCGGCAGCATGTTTATCGGCAGCGTCCAAAATCTTTTGAACATCAGCTTGAGTTAAGTAAGGTTTTGTAGCCAACATGGTTCGTCTTTCTATCTCGAATAGGGTTTATATGATAAAAATGCTTTATATAAGTACTTGAATTATAAGGGTTGCAAGCCTAGAACCCCTTATTTCAGGAACTCTTGGGCTGCCACTACCCCGCTTGCCTTGGGTTTAAAGCCCATTGAGCCCAGACTCATCTCTACCCCGCTCAAAGCAGCCATTAAGCTCAGCTCATTACAGTCGCCCAAATGACCAATACGGAAGGCTTTGCCTTTAATTTTGCCAAGACCAGTACCTAGAGAAAGATTGAACTTCTCTAGAGCATGTTTACGCAATACATCAGCATCCATACCTTCAGGCGTTGCAATACAAGTGAGCACAGGAGAGTAGCAATCGGTGTCTTGACACTGAATCTCCAAGCCCCATGCATTAACTGCTTCACGACACGCTGCAGCCAAACGTTGGTGACGAGCAAAAATCGTATCCAAACCTTCGGCCATCATCATGTCCATCGCTTCATGCAAGCCATACATCAAATTGGTGCTGGGTGTTGTTGGCCAAAAACCCGTTTTATTGGACTCCAAAATTTCATCCCAAGCCCAGTAGGACTTTGGTATTTTATTGGTTTTGCTGACTTCAATCGCGCGAGAAGATAGCGCATTAAAACCAATCCCAGGAGGCAGCATCAGGCCTTTTTGTGATCCAGAAATCGTCACATCAGCACCCCACTGATCGTGCTCATAGTCCGCAGAACCCAAGCCAGACACGCTATCTACCAATAACAAGGCAGGATGCTTTACAGCATCAATGGCTTTACGTACTGCTGCAATATTTGAAGTCACACCGGTTGACGTTTCGTTATGCACGACACATACGGCTTTGATTTCATGTTGGGTATCTTTGCGAAGACGCTCTTCAATCAAAGATGCATCCACACCCCAACGCCAAGAATCTTGTCCGGCCTTACCCACTACTTCAACATCAATGCCAAGACGCTTTGCAAGCGCACGCCATAAATTAGCGAACTGTCCGGTTTCATAAAACAAGACCTTGTCCCCAGGATTGAGCACGTTTACTAAAGCACCCTCCCAAGCACCTGTTCCGGATGCAGAATAAATAATCACCGGCTGCTCAGTTTTAAAAATCTTTTTAATCCCATCTAATACCTTCAAGCCGAACTGACCAAACTCAGGGCCACGATGATCGATGGTTTGATAGCTGATGGCGCGCAATACACGCGGCGGCACTGGACTTGGCCCAGGAATATGTAAGAAATGGCGTCCAGAAGGATGGTTATCCAGTTTTAGCATGGCTTGTCTCACTTGCTTTGATGGTTAAGAGTGGGTCTAGTGTAAGGGAATTTTAAAGAATTATCAGTTTTGTATGCAAAATATATTTCTAAAACATCAAAATAAAGGCTTATTTAGTGATTATTTATGCTTTATCATCAGATATCGTTATTTTGTATACAAATTTAGAAGGGCATCAGATAAGTCATGGATCTCATTGCGCAGCCCAATTCTCAGAATTTGCATGAAGGCACCTTCCAAAAGCTCAGGTCACTATTGGTAGAGGGTGTGATCGCCCCCGGCAGCAAACTCAATGAGCGCGAACTCGCTGAAAGCCTAAACGTTTCTCGTACCCCAATTAGAGAGGCCATTAAACGCCTCGCTGCTGATGGTTTGGTGGAGTTAATCGCCAATCGTGGGGCGATTGCCGTGCAACTGAGTCATGCTGATGTAGTGCATACCTTTGATGTGATTGCACAACTAGAAGGCTATTCAGGTGAGTTGGCTGCAAAAAATATTAGCACCGCCACCCTATCCGAACTGGAAGCCCTTCAATACGAGATGATGGCCTCTTATGCGCGTCGTGATTTATCCAACTATTACAAGTTGAACTTGAGAATCCATCACCTCATTAATCAAGCGGCAAACAACCCTGTGCTCACACAACTTTTTTCTCAAGTCAATGCACGAATTGAAGCTTTACGTTTTCGCTCCAACCAGAATGGCGTGAAGTGGGAGAAGGCAGTGGAAGAGCATCAAGAAATGATTGATGCGCTAAAGACCCATGACAGCGAGCGTATGCGTAAAGTGATGATCCAACATGTCATGAATAAACGTGATGTGGTGATTGAGCTACTCAAATCGGAAGCTGCAAATACTACAAGCGAAATGAACTAAGTATGAACAAGCCCCTTGAGCTCAAAGAACTCATCATTCATAAAGAGCAATTAGCAAAACGACTTCGCCAAGAAACTTCGGGCGAAGTCATGACCGATATCGCTAGCCGTGGACGCTATGCAACAGATGCTTCGATCTATCAAGCCATGCCAGTTGCAGTCTTTGTGCCAAAAACTGCTGAAGATATTGCAAACGCCATCCAAATCGCCGCAGAGTTGAAGGTGCCCGTATTGGCTCGTGGTGGTGGCACTAGTCAGTGTGGCCAAACTACTGGCGCTGCACTCGTCATTGATAACAGTAAGTATTTCAGAAGCACTGTAGATCTCAATCTAGATAAAGGCACTGTCGACGTAGAGCCTGGCATGGTTCTCGATCATCTCAATGCCTCACTCAAACAGCATGGACTCTGGTTTCCGGTAGATGTATCGACTGCAGGTCAAGCAACGATTGGCGGCATGGCCGGCAATAACTCTTGTGGCAGTCGCTCCATTGCTTACGGCAATATGGTGCACAACGTCTTGGGAATTGATGCCTGGCTTGCCAATGGCCAGATTGCTCAGTTTGGTAACTACGCCAATAGCTCAGGTGCAGCAAAGCAATTAGGTGACTTTGTTAAAGGTCTTGCCGACAAACTCCATCCAGAGATCGAGGCGCATTTTCCGAAAGTACTGAGGCGCGTTGCTGGCTACAACTTGGATGTATTCCATCCTCAAAGTGAATTGCCTTACACACAAGATGGCAGCGTTAATTTATCGCACCTCTTGGTTGGTAGTGAAGGTACGCTAGCCTACTTTAAGTCCTTAAAACTCAAGTTGGCGCCACTGCCTCAGCACAAAGTACTCGGTGTCGTGAACTTCGCTAGCTTCTTCAAAGCGATGGATAGTGCTCAGCATATTGTGAAGTTAGGGCCTACTGCAGTTGAGTTAGTAGATCGCACCATGATTGATCTAGCGCGCAGTAATCCCAGCTTTAAGAAAACGATTGAGACCGCCTTAATCGATCCGCATAGTCAAACGCCTGAAGCGATTTTGTTAGTGGAGTTTTCTGGTGAGTCACACGCACCCCTACTTGAGAAACTCAAATCCTTACAGGATCTGATGGGTGATCTTGGTTTACCTGGCTCTGTAGTTCCGATGTCAGATGCAAACTCCCAGAAGAATTTATGGGAAGTACGCAAAGCTGGTCTGAACATCATGATGAGCCTCAAAGGCGATGGCAAACCAGTCAGCTTTATTGAAGACTGTGCCGTCCCCCTGGAAAGCCTTGCTGAATATACCCAAGCACTGACCGATGTCTTTGCTAAATATGGCTCACGCGGCACTTGGTATGCCCATGCATCTGTTGGCACTTTGCACGTGCGCCCTATTTTGGATATGCGTCGCGATGGCGCAGCAAAAATGCGTGCTGTTGCTGAGGAAGCTTCAGAGTTGGTCCGTAAATACAAAGGTGCTTACAGCGGTGAACATGGTGATGGTCTGTGTCGTGGCGAGTGGATCTCTTGGCAATTTGGGCCGAAGATCACCGAGGCACTGACAGAGATTAAACATGCTTTTGATCCCAAGGGTTTATTTAATCCCGGCAAGATTATTGATCCACCCAAAATGGATGACTCCAGCTATTTCCGCTACCCACCAAGCTACAAAGTCATCCCGCTACAGCCCGCTTTGGATTGGTCAGCATGGAATGTTCAAAATAACCCCGCTACCGAAGAAACCAGTGCGCCTGGCACGGGTGGTGATCCAGCTATGGGTCTGGCTAAAGCCGTGGAGATGTGTAATAACAATGGTCACTGCCGTAAATTTGATGCAGAGGTCATGTGCCCCAGCTACCGCGTAACGCGTGACGAGAAGCATCTCACCCGTGGTCGCGCCAATACCTTGCGCCTTGCCCTATCCAATCAGCTCGACGTTAAAGATGAATCACCTTTAGGCAGTGATGCCGTTAAAGAAGTGATGGAACTGTGTGTGAGCTGTAAAGCCTGTCGACGTGAGTGCCCTACCGGTGTTGATATGGCAAAGATGAAAATTGAATTTCTCGCGGCGTACAAGAAACGGGTTGGTCATTCATTACGTGACATGGCGGTTGCCTATCTACCCCAGTACGCATCGATCATTAGCAATACCCCGGGGCTAGCTGCTTTACTGAATCTGCGCAACCACATTGCACCTATTGCCAAACTTCAAGAATGGCTGATGGGTATTTCTGCGCAAAGAAGTTTGCCTACTTGGAGAAGTCGCACTTTCTGGAGCAATAAAAAACAGGTCGCTGCACATCACTTCACGCCAGATCAATTAAATACCCCCAATCAACAAGGCAATAAAGGCGTTGTATTACTTGCCGATACCTTTAATGCTTATTTTGAAAATGAGAACCTCCAGGCAGCACTCAAGGTCCTCAAAGAAGCTGGTTACCGTGTACATATTCCGCAGAAAAATAAGGCTGAGAATAAAACCAAGCCCACCAATACTTGTTCTAAAGAGTTTTGCTGTGGCAGAACCTATCTTGCAGCAGGCATGGTTGATCAAGCCAAAGAAACTCTAGGTGAGCTAGTGGATCACTTGGCACCTTATGCAGAAAAAGGCATTCCGATTATTGGTTTAGAGCCTTCTTGTTTATTTACCCTTAAAGATGAAGCGCTGGTGATGGGCTTTGGTGAGCGTGCAATCACCGTTAGCAAACACGCACAGCTCTTAGAAGAGTTTCTGGCTAGCGAAGCAAAAGTAGGTAAGCTGAATCTCAACCTTAAAGCTGCTACGCGCCCTGTTTTGTTTCATGGTCACTGCCATCAAAAATCCTTTGCGGCTGTAACACCTGCAATGGAATTACTTAAACTCATTCCAGGCGCCGAACCCAAACTGATTGAATCCTCTTGCTGCGGAATGGCCGGCAGCTTTGGCTATGAAGCCGAACATATTGAGGTATCCAAGCAAATGGCTGAACTGAGTCTCTTGCCAACGATACGCAAATCACCTGATAGCTGGGTAGTAGCCGATGGCACGAGTTGTCGCCATCAAATCCATGATGGCACCCAAAGAGATGCTGTACATATTGCGCAGATCTTAGCAGCGCACCTATGAGAAAAAACTAAAGGGACTTAACTTAAAGCGCCGTAAGACACTAGCAAAAGCGTGCCAGTCAATAAGGCTGGTACCAAGCGGCGCTTGGGACTCGACATCATGACTCCAACACTCAGCACGCAAATCAGAATCCGAATCCACATTGGCACAGTTGCCAAGAGGCCAACGGGCAACAAAATCAAACGCACAGTGAGTGTTGCCACCATTGCATAAGTCACAGCAGCTAACCAGCGAAAGATTTCGCTATCTTGGTTGATGCGCCCAGAAAGCAGCACACCAACAGCACGGCACACGTAGGTTCCAAGACAAGCCCCAGCCAAAGCAACCCACAATCCCCAACCCTGTAAAGATGCGTTCATCATCCGATGACTCCCGCTTTCTTGCGTAGCAATTTACGATCTACTAAATAGGCAACGGTGCCTGCTATCAAGCCTGTTGTTAACAAGCTGGTATCCCGATCAAGCACAGTAAAAATGGGGCCCAAGACACAACCTAAGGCAATTGCAATGCGATTTACCCAAGGCTTCACCTCGGTAAATGTCAGCAAGAAAAATAGTGGGTTAATGAAAACTAAGCCTAGGGTGACGGCTGCTGGCACTAGGCCCGCCAAGAAGTAACCCAATATTGTCCCAGGCAGAGAGATCAACCAACATAACAAACCTAACCCTATAAAGTAACTTAAGCGATGTTTTGATTCGATCGATGCAAACTCTTTCATCGAAACCGCCCAAGCCGTCATCGCCAATAAGTGAACATGGGCATAGAGACTCGGGTTGCGATCTTTTTCATGAAGCTGCGGAAAGAGTGTCACGGTCATCGTGACAAAGCGGGTGGAAGTTAAGGTAACCGCTAAAGCAATCGCCAGAACAGAAGATCCAGTGATCACCATCTCCAACAGAACAACTTGCCCTGGTAGAGCAAACATTAAGAGACTACTGAGCGCTGTAAACCAACCATCAATACCATTCGTCCTACCCATCGCCCCAAAACCGACCATGCCAGCAAACAGAACTACTGCCGGGGCTCCAGCAGCATCCCGGATACCAGACCAAAAGGCATCGCTACGGCTTTTGAAACGCTGCGCAGCCGAACCCTCTAATGGGATCTCACTGGGATCTAGGTAAGGCAAGTTTTCAGATGAAGACATGAGGTCATTGTAAAAGCTGAATCAAAATGGCGCTGACCAAGCTGTTAAGCCAAGCGCCCACTCAATATGTTCGGCAACTAAAGCATCAGAATTGGCCAGCGCATTCTCCAGCGCCTGTCGTATCAAAACCTTCTCAGCATCAGGTAAACCTTCAGATGCCAGTGCATTACCTAAGGCTACTGCTAAGTTGCGCCGCCATCTGGAATACCCAATACGGCGAATCGCACTACCTTCATGACGCTGTTCAAACTCTGCTTCCGTCCAAGACCAGAGCTGCAATAGACTAGCGCGCCCCAGACCGTGACGCTCTGCAAAGTCTGGTAATCCAGTGCGCTTAGCAAATTTATTCCACGGACAGATCAATTGACAATCGTCACAGCCATAAACCCGATTACCCATGGCGCGACGAAACTCTACTGGAATAGCTTCAGAGTTCTCAATCGTCAAATACGAAATACAGCGCCTTGCATCTAATTGATATGGGGCAGTAATGGCTTGCGTCGGACACACCTCAATGCAGGATTGACAAGTGCCGCAATGTGACTCTTCTTCCTGATCGATTGGTAATGGCACATCCACCAAGATCTCGCCCAGAAAAAAAGTAGAGCCAGATTCACGATTGAGTAATAAGGTATGTTTACCCCGCCAACCTAAACCGGCTTTGCGTGCTAGCTCTACTTCCATTAAAGGGGCAGAGTCTGTAAAGACGCGATAACCAAACGTACCGATGCGTTCTTCAATTGCTTTAGCAAAGTCCTGCAGACGGTTGCGCAAGACCTTGTGATAGTCGCGCCCTCTGGCATACATCGAGACTACTGCTTGGGATGGATCTGCCATGCGCTGCCACTCACGTTCAAAATCAATCTCAGGGAGGTAATTCATCGTCACGCAAATCACTCTGACGGTACCGGGCACTAATAACTGAGGATCTGAACGTAAATCTGCATGACGCAGCATGTATTCCATATTCCCATGTCGCCCTGCTGCTAGCCATTCTTGGAGGCGCTCTGAAGCGGGGCCAAGCTGTGTATCAGTGATGCGCAGGTCATCAAAACCAAAATGCCTAGCCTGATCCCCGAGCCAATCACGTAGATTGGACCCGTCAGGTAAATGAGAAATGGTTTCAGAAGGCATATTGAATAGGAATGTAGCGCAATAATTGAATAAACTAGCTAAATGAATCAAATCCCAATGACTCAAACAGTCATTTACTCTATTAATCAGCATTGTAGGCAAGAAGCTGACACTGCCCAGCTAGCCAAATGGCTGGCGCAGGGATTGAGTCAATTTCTGAAACAAGATCCGCAGAGGCATCTCAACATCTCGCTAGAAGGCGATCTAGGGGCTGGCAAAACCACTTTTGCGCGTCACCTCATCCAAAGCATGGGTTATGTTGGCAAAGTTAAAAGTCCTACCTACACCTTATGCGAGCCCTACCCATTAGCAGTTGATGGGCAAGAAGAAAACACAATAGCAACAGCACATCACTTTGATCTATATCGCATGCGCGATCCACTGGAGTGGCAAGAGGCTGGGTTTGCAGAGTATTTTGATGTTCCTGGATTTTGCTTGATCGAATGGCCAGAAAAAGCAGAAGGCACGCTGCCAGCATTTGATATTCAGATTCAGTTAACGGCAGGTAAAGAAGAGAGTGAGCGCAACATTACACTCAATGCACTTTCAGAACCAGGTGCCACCGCCTTAAAGCAGCAACATGACTAGCAGCAAAAAAAATATCCCGAATATCACTAGGCGAAAAGTTCTCAAGACTTCTGCAAAAGCCTTAAGCTTCGCCCTGCTGTTATCTGAAGTGGATATTGCTTGGGGAGCCAAAATTCTGGGGGTGCGTATTTGGCCATCGGATGATTACACGCGCATCACCCTTGAATCCGATAAGCCGTTGCCGATTACACAGCAGATACTCACTAACCCCGACCGTTTAGTGGTGGATGTGCAGGGCTTAGAGCTCAACCCCACGTTGAAAGATTTAGTGGCAAAGGTCAAGCCCAATGACCCTTACGTTTCACAAATTCGGGTTGGGCAGTTTCAACCAGATGTCGTGCGCTTGGTATTCGATTTAAAAGAGCCCATCAAGCCTCAGCTCTACTCATTAGATCCCGTTGCTGAATACCAGTACCGGATGCTATTTGATCTTTATCCCAGCACGCCACCAGATCCCTTAATGGAATTAGTCAAGAGTAGTGCCCGTAAAGAAAGTGCGCTCGTAAAATCCAATGAGGAAGTGGACCTGATTGCACAATTTGCCACCAAAAAAGATAAGCCCAGTGCCCCGGTTGCACAAGCCATTCCTGAAGTTAAAGAGGCGCCAGCACCAGCCAAATATAAACGCCTCATTACGATTGCGATTGATGCGGGTCATGGCGGAGAAGATCCGGGAGCAATTGGCTCTATGGGCTCCAAAGAAAAGCATGTGGTGCTCTCGATTGCAAAGCGCCTGCGCGATAAGATTGAAGACGAATCCTATATGCGCTCATTCTTAACCAGAGACGGCGATTACTTTGTGCCCTTGCATGTACGTGTACAAAAAGCCCGTAGCGTACAGGCCGATCTCTTTGTTTCGATTCATGCAGATGCCTTTATTGAATCCCACGCCAAGGGTGCTTCTGTTTTTGCTCTCTCGCAAATGGGCGCCAGTAGCACTATGGCGAGATGGATGGCGAATAAAGAAAATGCTTCAGATTTGATTGGTGGCATCAATATCAAGACCCAAGATCGGCAAGTGGCCAACTTACTCCTCGATATGTCGACCACAGCCCAAATTAAGGACTCCCTACAGGTTGGCAACTCGATTCTGAAACAAATCAGTGGCTTTGCACCCCTTCATAAGGGAAAGGTTGAGCAAGCGAGCTTTGCGGTCCTCAAGGCCCCAGATATCCCATCCATTCTGGTGGAGACTGCTTTCATCAGCAATCCTCAGGAAGAAGCCAAACTCAATGACAACGGCTATCAAGACAGGATTGCAGAGGCAATTTTGAAGGGAATTAAGGATTATTTTTCCAAAAATCCGCCCGTAGCCAGACGGGCAAACACCTGACGCACTTCTAGCTACAAGGGCTTACAGGTCAGCCTCTACAGACCTCAGGGGCACATACAAACTTCTTGCTATAATTTACGACTTACCGGGTCGGTAGCTCAGTCGGTAGAGCAGCGGACTTTTAATCCGTTGGTCGCGAGTTCGAATCTCGCCCGACCCACCATAGCATATAGCGAAGCGCACGAAAGTGCGCTTTTCTTTTTGCTACACACCGCTTACACACCTATTGCCCATTTTTCCGCACCCTTGTAAGCTATGGCTTAGCGAGCGAAAAATGAGCCTACAAAAGCCCACCACATATACCCTCATTGATAGAAAACTCATTGTTTATCAGCGTGAGCGTAGTGCTATTTGGCAATGTCGCTTCAATGTAGATGGAAGATGGCAACGCACAAGCACAGGCGAACGGGACTTAGATGCCGCCAAAGCAAAGGCACACGACATCTTAGTAGAGGCAAATGTTCGTAAGAAGCTGAACACAGCACCAGTCACAAGACGCTTTAAGGATATTGCGAATGCTGTAGTAAGAAAATTGAAGGATGAACTGAAGACTGGCAAGGCAAAACCTATCTACAAAGACTACATAACAGCAATAGACACCTATTTAATACCAGTGCTGGGTAAGTATGCTGTCAATAACATTACCTACGAAGCATTAGAAGAGCTAGACAGAAGAAGAACGAAGCGTATGGGCAAAGCCCCTACTCGCAGCACGCAGTTAACACACAATGCCGCACTCAAGCTGATATTTGACGAAGCTGTTTACAAAGGCTTTATGGTTGAGCTCAACAGACCTAAGCTCGTAGCTAAAGGCAAAGTAAGCGAAAGACGCATAGAGTTTGGATTAGATGAGACTCGCGCACTCAAGAGCAACTTTGACGAATGGATAGAAGCGGGCAAGGCTGATAGCAAAGAGCTTAGAAGGCTACTTAAAGACTATGTAATGGTGCTACTGGACACAGGGGCAAGACCTGGCAAGGAATTATTAGACCTACGCTGGACACAAATAGAAATCAAAAAGTATCCTACAGTCAAAAAGACAGGCGCCATTGAACCTCCAAGCGAATACAGCGATACAGGTGAGGAAATTACATTAGTCAATTTAAACAGGACAGCTGTAATCAATATCCAAGATGGCAAAACAGGTTCGCGATTAGCGATTGGCAGACTACCTACTGTTAAGTCGCTGGAAGAAATAGCGCAACGCAACTATGGCAAGACATTAAGCAAACTGCTAAAGGGGCAATGTAAAGACTACATATTTACATACAAGGAATTTGTAAGTAAGAGGCAACAGCAATCAACTCGTAAAGCTAAGTTAGTTCGCCCTACCAGCTTCTCTAAGCTGTTTGATACTTACCTCAAGGAGCACAACTTACAGTTAGACCCTGTAACCAACAAGAAGCGGGTGCTTTACAGCCTGCGTCATACCTACGCTACCCTCGCGCTTACCAACGACAATGTACCAATACACACATTAGCAAAGCAGATGGGTACCAGCACCACGATGATTGAGAAGCACTACAGCCATCTTGATTCTGTTAAAGCTGTCCACCAGCTACGGGGTGACGAGAGCAGACAACTTATTGATATGGAGCTGGATAAGGAAGTCAAGAAACGCTACAGCTACAAGCAACAGCCAAGTAAATCCAAAAAAACTTAGGCAGATTTACGCTCTTGCGGAAATATGACGGCGCCAAGCACTGTAAAGAGACTTAAGCCAGCAATAGCTTTAAGCATTAAGTCAAAGCCGCCCTCGTTGTAAAGCATTGACACTAAACCAACAGAAAGCCCTGCGGCAGTAAAACCCAAGAAATAACGAGCCGCATAAGCTCTGCCACGCCACTCATCTGCCGTGTATTTGCCAAGCATCATATCGTTTACTGTCACCTGTCCAAACACCCCAATAATAATCACAATAGACAAAGCAATAAGTCCATAGTCTGTAAGTGTTGATGCCAAATACAGCGCAGGAACAATACATAACGCTAAAGGTAGAAAAACATTTTTGAGTGAGTGCTTATCAAGCAAATGTCCAATAGTGTACTGAGCCAACGCACCAAATAGATAAACAACAAAAGTCAATACTCCCAATGTTGCTGTATTGGTTGTTAGGTTAGATAGTCGCTCCTGAAATATTTTTGGCAACGCGACAGTAATAGCATTAAAGGTAGTAGAACTGGCAATAATCGTAATCACCAAAGCAATAAACACCCACACCATAAGCGACTTAGGGACACGAGCGGTACCTACGGTAGGTTTTTTAGAAATGCTATCAACAGATTTAGGTATGGCTCGTAGATACAAGGCGCCTATTACAAGACAAGCGATTGCGGGAAACAAAAAAGCCAAGCGCCATCCAAAGCATTCATTTATGACGCCCGTCACCAAAGCGGATGAAGCAACACCAACATTGCCCCACATTCCATTTATGCCCATCTCTTTGCCTAACTTATCTACATTAGCAACCAACATTGCTGTTCCAACAGGGTGATAGATAGAGGCAATCACGCCAACAAGAAATAGCATTACTCCAAGCTGGATAGGCGTTTGAATTACTGAAACTCCTGCTAAGGCTAATCCCATTCCAACAAAAAAAATTGCCATCATATTGCGCCTGCTCCATTTATCGCCTAACCATCCTGATGCCAATGAGCCTGCGCCAAAAGCAATAAAGCCAGGCGTTGCGTAAGGAAGCAATTGACCATAAGACATATCAAATGTTGGTGCTATGACGATAACTGCCGCAGCAAAAATCAACATTGCGTAATGGTCAATAAAGTGCGCGATATTGATGTAAGCAACGATTTGCTTTGACTGGCTCATTAAACTCCCCTTGTTTAGCAAATCATAATATGGCAAGCTATCGCTTAAATGCCAAAATACATCGCTAAGATGCCAAATCAAGATAAACAAATCATTACCCACCCACGCTCATACCCTACAGGGTTCCAGCTTGGTTTACACGCTCACACGCAAGCACAACTACTCTACTCTGCGAGCGGTCTAATGAATGTCACAACACCAAAAGGCAGATTTTTAGTTCCACCGCAAAAAGCAGTATGGATACCACCCAAGATTGAACATAGCGTTGATGTCCTTGCGAATATTGAAATGCGTAGCATTTATCTTGAGCCAGCTTGGCTTAAGCGTCACAGCAAAACTACGCAATTGAATGAAGTTTATGTAATTGAAGTAAATGCTTTACTACGCGAGTTGATTTTGGCTACATACGCAAAAGATATTACTGACGATAGAGTCAATCTAATAGTAAGTCTTGCCATCCTTGAGCTGGCAGAAGCCAAAGATGCTACAACATTTTTACCAATGCCAAAAGATAACAGAGCAAGAATTGTTGCGAACTTAGCTTTGGGGGATATTGCTTGCGAGAAGAGCTTTGACCAGCTTTGCGATGACGCAAGCGCATCAAGACGCACTATCACAAGACTCTTTAATGATGAGACTAAGCTGAACTTTAGGGAATGGCGGCAACGAGCGCGAATAATGAATGCTATTGAACTACTGGAGACACAAAGCCGCTCTATTAAACAGATTGCTATGCGATTGGGATTCTCAAGTACAGCCTCATTTGCGCACGCATTTAAGGAGATTATGGGAGCAACACCGTCTGAGTTTTTGAATAAATCAGAGAGATCTTAAGACTGGAGAGCTTTGCTTAATTGTTGCTGTCCCTGCGCCATCTTCTCTCTCGCCTTAGTAGCCTTAATCGTTTTATTTAGATTATCTTTTTGTCGCTTTAACGCATCCAAACGAGCTTTTTCAGGGGATACGGGTGGTGTGTTTTTAACTTCAACTTCAAAAATCTTCATATCCCCTTTCCTTTTCGCGCAGTAATTTTTTACTATTTCACAAAAGCAGCCTTGGTAGCATCGCTTACTTCTGTAATAGCATCATCTAAGTCACCATTTAATACAGCCACCTTAATTGACTTAAGTGTATTTATTAGCTCTTCATTTGTATTAAGTTCAATCGCATTAGCACCCTTTTTATTCAGCGCAATGGTTTTGGCACCGTACTTAATCGCTAAATTGATTTTTCCAGTTTCATTTACCCAAAACCATTCTTTAATACGCTTAGCAACTTCTACAGTCATACGCTCGCCTGTCTGCTTATTAGTAAATGTCTTTAATTTTTTTGGTGCGTAGCTTGCGCCTTGCTTTTTAGCTTCGCATAACTCTATCTGTTCGTGTAAGCGATTAGCCAATTTATTTCTACGCAAAACAACTGGTGATACGGTAGTGTATTTTTTACTGACAACCAACTTAAGACCATTTAATACGCTCATTTAATTCTCCTTTTAATTTAACGGGCGTAGTTAAGTTATTGTCTATTTCGCGATTTGAGCAACCTAAATTTGCCTACAGCGTCCTAAGTAAACCTATTTTTATCGCACATACAAAATTGATTATTAGATATTGATGACTAATTACAGCGTCAAAACCTTCTTCTCTCGTCATAGCGCATAGTGTTCCTGTCAAAAAGCAGTTGTAGTATCCCCCGTCAAGCCGACATTCCTAAAGTGTTGTTTTCTGCCTGTGCTCGATAGTCTCTAGGCGGTATTCTGCCAAGAGAGCTGTGCGGTCTTTCTTCGTTATAAATCGTGATCCAGTTT
>Ga0214249_1000482_pt1 | contig 16616 bp, 19 predicted proteins | sample TroBogypolimnion_17_FD_153087 | JGI IMG/M metagenome (GOLD analysis project Ga0214249, IMG submission 153087) | Freshwater microbial communities from Trout Bog Lake, WI - 23JUN2009 hypolimnion | ecosystem: Environmental > Aquatic > Freshwater > Lake > Hypolimnion/Profundal zone | place: Trout... | reverse complement strand
GGAAACCGACTGAAACAGCACAACCATGCACATTAAATTTATGACGCAAGGTGTAGCAAAGTCATTGACACATTCCGAATGCACCACGACCACAACTTTCACAGCTTCTAACGGTACTGTGGCGGTTGGTACTGCGACGTCAGTCGGTAGCAAGGATGGGTACTGTGCAGCTAATCCTTCGGTGGCGGTTTGCAGTGATGGTGGCGGGGGTTCTGATCTTTGCGCGCTACACCCTGATATACCGGCGTGCAAAAAGGAGTACACCCTCGGTACGGTTACGGCTCAACCATTCGTTGATACCCCTCGCACGATGTCGTTAACACCTGATACAGGTTGGGGTCCTTCTGCTGGCGGTGCGTGTCCTGCTCCGCGCACAGTTACGGTTCTTGGTGGCAAGGTGTTGTCCTTTTCGTTCCAATACATGTGTGATTTTGCGAACATGATTCGGCCTTTGGTGATTGGGCTCGCGTGGCTTGCGGCGGGTCTTACGTTCCTCGGTTTTGCCAGGGGTAAATGATGCTTGACGATATCGGCTCTTGGTTGTCGTCGATTGCGTGGCCTTTGGTGTCGCGGGTGTTTGCGTCGATGGGTTTGGGGACCGTCACATATGTGGGTGCGTCGTCCGCTTTGGGGTCGGCTCTCTCTGCGGCTAAAACGGCTGTTACGGGGCTTAGTGGTGAGGTTTTGCAAATCATGGCGATGACCGGTTTTTTTGATGCGATGGCGATAACTGCGGGGGGGTTGATTGGTGCGCTGTCGTGGATGGTGCTGAAACATTTTGCTTTGCAGTCCGGTACATGATTACTCTGATTACTGGTGCACCTGGTGCGGGCAAATCTGCTGCGCTGGTTTCTCTTCTGGCGCTGATTGGTAAGGACAGGCCGGTTTATGTCAATGGCATCAATGAGTTGACGATAGAACATATCCCTTTGTCTGATGATGAGGCGCGGGACTGGCCTAACAAAGTGCCTGATGGTGCGGCGGTGGTGGTGGATGAGACTCAACGGCTATGGCGTCCGCGTGGTCCCGGTACAAAAGTCCCTCTTGAAGTTCAGGCGTTTGAAGTCCATCGGCATCGGGGTCTGGATTTCTATTTCATCAGTCAAGGTCCTAATCTTCTCGATAAGAATATTCGGGCTTTGGTTGGGCGTCATGTGCATTTACGGGATATCGGGGTTCTCGGCCGCTGGTGGTATGAGTGGCCGGAGTGTGCCGATAATTGTTCGGTGGGCTGGCGCAACGCACCGATTAAAAAGCGGTATCGGCTTCCTAAAGCTATCTTCAATTCTTATAAGAGCGCTTCCCTCCATGTCAAACCTATTCGCTCTTTTCCTTGGATGCTTGTTGTTCTGTTTTTTGCTGTTCTTGCTCTTGGTTTCTTCGGGTGGCGTACGTACTCGATCATTACGGGCAAGATGGCTACGCCTACTCCGTCCTTACAAAAGGCGCTCGACGGTAAGCCCTTGGATGCGTCGGGGCGTCCTTCGGGTCGTGGTGGTGCAGGCCGTCCTTTCTCTCTTGCTGCTTTTATTCCTGTTGATCCAAGTTTTCCAGAATCTGCGCCTGCATTCGATGATCTTCGTGTCGTGAGTTCAATGCGGCAGGTTGTGGCGGGTTTCTGTGCTGACGATAAATGCGAGTGTCGGGACAATCAAGGGGTGGTTATTTCCCTTCCTCGTGAGGTCTGCGAGGGCTTTGTGCTGCATGGTCGTTTCAATCCATACCTTCGGGTCACTGAGGCTTCTAAATCTTCCTCCGGGTCTTCTGCAGGTTCTCCTGCGCCATCTCCTGGTGCGGCTGGCGTCCAGTCGGCTCCGGTTTGAGTTGGCGTTCTGTTCTCACTCATTCACTGATAAACGGAAGTCGGGGTATGGGGGAACCCCATGGTGACGGATCGGTGGCGTGTTCAAGCGTGTCAGAAAACCTGTTGTCATTAGGGGGGTGTTGCGCTCAAGAGCGCGGGGGGGAAATTCCCCCCAGCTCTGCGCCCTCGCAAAGCGAGGTTGTATGCGAGTTACAAAGCGATTTTGGAAAGCGGTTGGGGTCGATGCCTAGGCGGCGGCCCGTTGCGTGGCGTCAGCCGCAGGGCCGACGCCGAAGGCGTCGCCCTAATTTATTACTAGAACACTTTACGTAATCGGGTGTTCTGAAACAAAAAAATCCCGGCAACAGTTGCCACTGTTCCGGGGGTGATCATTGAAAAAGGGGTTCAACGATGGAACGGATTATCAACGGGATGCGGTTTGAGGGTCAACGGGTGGAAAACTGTTGGGATGTTCGGACGTGGTCCTGCAATGGGGTAGTGGAGCGTTCGGCTCGGCCAGTCATTGAGTGGACTGAGGCTACTTGTGAGGGCTGGTCTGATCATCTTGACCCGGTGGATCCGGTGCGGGATGCTGAGTGGCTAGAGGAGCGTCGGTTGCACAGTCTAAAAAAGTCCGCATCGAGGGCGAAAACACAATGCCGTCGTTTCATCATTCATGAGGGTTTTAATGAGATGTTGACTCTGACCTATCGGGAAAATCAGATTGATCGGGCCTTGTGCAAGGTCCACTTTGAAAAATGGTGTCGGCGTATGAAAAAGGCGCTGGGGTCGTTTCGGTTCTGTGCTTCGTTTGAGTGTCAAGACCGGGGTTCAATGCATGTGCACTGTGCCACTCACAAGATGCCTAAGCTGGCCCTTTATCGGGGCGTCAAGGTCTTAACGTGGAAATTAGGTACTCGTATATGGCGCGACGTTGTCGGGGCTGATAACGGGCTCTGCTTCGTTGGCGCAGGTTCTGGTAGATTTGGTAAGGGTCGGCGGCATAAGTTGTCATTGGCAAAGATGGCAAATTATGTGTCGAAGTACATTCTCAAGGATTTTGAGGATGCGCCCAGCGAGTCAAACCGGTACAGCCGGTCCAATGGCGATGTGCTGGCCGATGTTCACGTGTGCCGGTTCAACGGGACATTGATTGACGTTGTGGCGGCATGCTTTCAAGTCAACGATGGCGATGTGATCGTGTCGCATCGGGTCGGGCATTTCGGGGATTCATGGTGGCTATGCACTGAGCTTGCAGACAAGCGGCTCGATAGCTAGGTACGGTCAAAAACATGGGGGCTTGTGGATGTTGGTCGGATATGCGCGGGTCTCATCGAGCGTTCAGGAAACGCATCTGCAAATGGATGCACTTCGGGCGGCTGGTGTGCGTCGTGTGTTCTCCGAAAAGACAAGCTCTGTCGGTGATCGTCCGCAGCTGCGCTGTGCACTCCAGGTGCTTGGTCCGGGTAAGGTGCTAGTCGTGTACAAGTTGGACCGGGTGGCACGTAGCTTGAAGGACTTGCTTAATATTCTTGAGGCGATTCACAATTCGGGCGCAGGCTTTAGGAGTCTCACTGAGCCGATAGATACGTCAAGTGCTGTCGGCCTATTCATCGTGCAGATTCTCGGCGCTGTGGGCCAGTTTGAGCGGTCCCTGATACGGGAACGGGCTATCGCGGGTCAAGTGGCGGCTTATAGTCGGGGGGTTCGGTGGGGTGGTCAACCTAGGGCGTTGACTTCTGAGGATGCGCTTGAGGTGTTCAAGCTACGGGAAACGGGATTGTTTACTATCCCTATGCTGGCTGATATCTTCGATTGCAGCGAATCTACGGTGTGGCGGTCTATCTGGGATGCGTCCCAAACTGAGTCAAGAGTTAAGCGGCTGCCCGTGTTGGGCCGGTATATGTGAGGTGTAGAACGTGTCTCTTTACTTGATTGGCGACGTCCAGGGTTGCGATGACGCATTGCAGCGACTGTTGGATGTAATTTCCTTCTCGCCAAGCCGCGACACGCTCCACCTGCTCGGCGACCTGGTCAATCGCGGGCCGCAATCGGCGGCCACGCTGCGCCGCCTCATGCAATACGGGCCAGCCGCGCAAGCGGTGCTCGGCAACCATGACCTTCACTTGCTGGCACTGGCAGCGGGCGTGCGCCAACCGGGCCGCAGCGACACGCTCGACGAAATCCTGCAGGCGAGCGACCGCGAGGCCATGCTCGACTGGCTGCGCTGGCAGCGCATGGCGATGCTAGAGCAAATCGACGGCCACCCGCTGCTGATGATCCACGCCGGCGTTCTGCCCGACTGGAGCGCCACCAAGACCATGGCCCTGGCGGGCGAAGTTGAATCCGTCCTGCGCGGAGCAGCGCTCGGCGACTTTCTTCGCCAGATGTACGGCAATGAACCCGACGAGTGGAGCGACGCGCTCACCGGCGCGGACCGGCTGCGCGTGATCGTCAACGCGCTGACCCGCATGCGTTTTTGCGATGCGCGCGGGCGCATGGATCACGAGAGCAAGGAAGGTGCGGCCACCGCGCCGAGCGGTTACATGCCGTGGTTTGAAGTACCGGGCCGGCGCACGGCCGATGTCACGGTGGCATTCGGCCACTGGTCGACGCTGGGCTGGTTGGGTCGCAGCGATGTGCTCTCGCTCGATACCGGCTGCGTCTGGGGTGGTTGCCTGAGCGCAGTGCGCGTCGGTGGCGCCGCGCCATCCGACGACACAACCTGCCTGAAGCAGGAACTCATCCAGATCAAATGCGCCCAAGCCCAGAAACCGGGCTGACGCAAAGCGACTAGCGCGCTACTCGGCCTTGAACAGCGCTGCCACGCGGCGCTTGGGCTTGATGTTGGCCGAGATGCTGCGCGCACCGTGGCGGGCCGCCGCTTCCCAGGAAGGCTTGGCCTCCGCGTCAGCAACCGGCGGTGCCTCGTAGGGCTTGTCAAAAAACGGATCGCGCGAAGCCGCAGTCGGCCGCGTATAGTCGCGGCGCAGCGGCCGCTCTGGCCGGGCGAACTGACCTTCGCGCGCGACGTCACGCAGTGCACCGTGACGATGACCTGGATGCGCGTCATCGGTCACGCCTTCGGCATACATGCGCCGGCCGTCATTGATGCGACCCTGCTTGCGGATGTCGGGCACGTCTTCATCGAACTCGACCGCTTCGAGTTCGATCTTGATCTTCAGGAGCTTCTCGATGTCGGCCACAAGGCGGGCATCGCTCTTGGAGACAAAGCTCAGTGCCAGACCGGCTGCGCCGGCACGACCGGTACGGCCGATGCGGTGCACGTAGTCTTCTGCGTTGAACGGAATGTCGAAATTGAATACCGCGGGCACATCCTTGATATCCAGACCGCGCGCCGCGACATCGGTACAGACCAGCAGATCGACCTCGCCGCTCTTGAACGCTTCAAGCGCCTTGAGCCGCTCGTCCTGGCTCTTGTCGCCGTGCAGAGCCGTGGTCTTGAGACCTTCACGCTCCAACGAGCGCGCCAGGCGAGCGCAGCCGAGCTTGCTGTTGACAAACACAAAGGCCTGCTTGAGCTCGCGCTGCTTGATCAACTGGTGCAAGGCATGGCGCTTATCCTCGTCACCAACGCTGTAGAAATGCTGCTCGACGGTGGAGGCCGTAGTGTTCGAGCCGCCGACTTCGATCGTCACCGGATTTTGTAGATAGCTTCCCGCCAGCCGTTTGATCTCGGGCGAGAACGTAGCCGAAAACAGCAGCGTGGTGCGCTGCTTGGGCAGGAAACTCAGAATGCGCTGGAGATCGGGCAAAAAGCCGATATCCAACATGCGGTCGGCCTCGTCGAGGACCACATACTCGACCTGATTAAGCACCGCGTTCTTGGCTTCGATGTGATCGAGCAGGCGACCCGGCGTCGCCACCAGGATCTCGACGCCCTTTTTCAGCTCGATAGTCTGGGGCTTCATGTCCATGCCGCCAAACACCACGGCGCAGCGCAGTTGCGTGTACTTGGCGTAATCCTTGATCGCCTGTGCCACCTGATCGGCCAGCTCGCGTGTGGGCAGCAGCACCAGGGCGCGCACGGGATGGCGCGCGGGCGAAGTCGAACTGCTCTCGTGCTTGAGCATGCGCTGCAGCAGTGGCAAGGAGAAGGCCGCGGTTTTGCCGGTACCGGTCTGCGCAGCGCCCATGACGTCGTGGCCCTGCAAGACCATGGGAATGGCCTGGGCCTGGATCGGGGTCATCGATTCGTAGCCGAGTTCGGCAACGGCGCGGGCCAGAGGAGCGGCCAACTGCAAATGGGAAAACGCCATCGGCAGGTTGTGGCGGGTCATGTCTACGCCCGCATCAGAGTTCAAATCGGTCATTCACAGCCAAAGTCAAATGCTACCAATCCGATAGCTGATCGCCCCGGTGGATTGGGGCAAACCCCTATTATCCCCCAATTAACCTGGTTCAGGCGCGAGGCAGCGTGACCCCGACCTGACCCTGGTACTTGCCACCGCGGTCCTTGTACGAGGTTTCGCACACCTCGTCGCTCTCAAAGAACAGCACCTGGGCGCAACCCTCGCCAGCGTATATCTTCGCCGGCAGTGGTGTGGTGTTGCTGAATTCCAACGTCACATAGCCCTCCCATTCGGGCTCGAATGGTGTCACATTGACGATGATGCCGCAGCGGGCATAGGTGCTCTTGCCCAGGCAAATGGTGAGCACATTGCGCGGGATGCGGAAGTACTCCATGGTGCGCGCCAGCGCAAAGCTGTTGGGCGGAATGATGCAGCTGTCGCCATGAAAGTCGACAAAGCTCTTCTCATCGAAGTTCTTCGGGTCAACCACCGTGCTGTGGATATTCGTGAAGACCTTGAACTCGGGCGCGCAACGGATGTCGTAGCCGTAGCTGCTGGTGCCGTAGCTGATGATCTTGTGCCCATCGCGCTCGCGAATCTGGCCCGGCTCAAACGGCTCGATCATGCCGGTGGTCTCTGCCATGCGGCGAATCCATTTATCGCTCTTGATGCTCATTGCGTTCAACTCCTGGGTTTCGAGGATTGTAAGCAAGGCATTTTTTCTCACCTATCCCCGCTCTTGGCTCCGCCCACTCCGCAGTCGGTCGCCCGACCTTGTTCGCAGGCTTCATCGCTACTATGGCGGAGTCTGACTGCTCGGGTCCGTTCATCATCGGCTACGGCTCGTGGCCTTCCCGATGCGGAGCAGCCCAATAGCGCGGCTGGTCAAACCCGAGATCTCCCGGTTCCCGTGCAAAGAGCATGCGTGCCAGGTTCTACGACCACGCCGTGTTACCAACTGCTGGATAAATCAAAGACAAGGGTAGACATTCATGCCAAATCACCTTTGCATGTTGCATTCGTTGGTGTTGCACCTGCACTGTACGTAATTACGGAGTATCCCTTTTGCTCCAGCGACGCGTTGTGGTCAAAGTTCGTCCTGCGCGTATCCAGATTCCCGCTGATGGCGAATGCGTGCCACAAGAACCAGATCGCGGATCTCGTCAAATTCGTATCGCGCCAGATAACCGCTGCGCCTACGCGAAATAATGAGTTCTCTCAGTCCACCTTCAACCGGCCGTCCGATTCCGGGCTGATGCGTCAAAACTTGCAAAGCGTCCAAAATAAAATCCAGCAACTCACCAGCCATCGGATCATCTGACTCGGCGAGAAACTCTTCCAGCCGAACTAGGTCGTCAAATGCTGCCTGGCTCAGGAATATACCGGCCATACCAATCAGCCCATGCGCGTTGGCTCAAGGTCTCGAGGCTTAGCTTGTAAGCCTTTACGGTGACTGGCCAAATCTGAAAAATAGGCACGGACATGACCAAGTTCGTAGCCCGACCCGCTGGTTTTCATGTCGCTCAATGCTGCCATAGAGTCACGCGCAAATGCTTCACGCAGACGTGTGCGGCGTACCGAGTCGGCCAGAGTCTGCACCATGAACGCATGCAGGCTTAAACCCGCCTTCCGAGCATCATCCTCAAGTTGCGTTTTGAGCACTGCGGGCAGTTTCAAACTGGTGGGTTTACTCGCGATGGGAGTGGCGTGCATTTCTTGCTCCAAAATTCGTGTGGTAGTCAAATCTTACTACCCGGCTTGGCGGCAGTCAAGCGCCCCGGATGGCGACATTTCAACGCCTTGGTTGGAGCAAGAGGGATAGCCCGTCCAAGGAAACATTAGACCGATGCTGCTTGTGAAATTACGATTCGCTCCACCAACCGATCATCCCCCAACACAATCAAGGCGAACAGCAGTTCGTCCAGGCTGTTTGCACAGGCGGTGCGGCGCGCGAGCAGGGGTGTGGCTTGCGGGTTCAGCACCACGAAGTCAGCTTCACAACCGGGCAGCAGGTTGCCCACCGTGCCGGCCAAGCCCAGCGCCTGCGCGGCACCGGCAGTGTGCTGCCACCAGAGGTGTTGCGGCGACAGCGACAGCGCCTGCTTGCCCTGCCCCTGGCGCCCGACGTAGTAGGCCACCAGCATGGTGTGAAACGGGCTGAAGCTGGTGCCGCCGCCGACGTCGCTGCCCAGGCCGTAGCGCAAACCGGCGCGATCAGCTGCCGCGTAATCGAAGAAACCGCTGCCCAAGAACAGGTTGCTGCTCGGGCAGACGGCGGCGGCCGCACCGCTCTCACGCATCAGCGCTCGGTCCGGCTCGTCGAAGTGAAGGCAGTGCGCGTAGACGGCACGGGCGCGCAGCAAGCCGAAATCGTCATAAACGGCCAGATAGCTTCTGGAGCCCGGAAACAGCGCGCGCGCCCACTCAATTTCTTCGCGGTTCTCGGCCACATGCGACTGAATCCAGACATCGCTATAGCGCGCCGCGAGCTCACCGGCGCCGCGCAACTGGGCATCGCTGCAACTCGGGGCAAAACGCGGTGTGATCGCGTAACCCAGGCGGCCTCGGCCGTGCCATTGCTGGATCAGGGCCTCCGTGTCGAGCAGGCTTTGCTCGGTGGCGTCGACGCGACCATCGGGCGATGCAGCATTGAGCACACCCGCTGGCGCATGGCGGTCCATCAGGCACAGGCCCGTGATCAGGCGCAGTTGCTGCTGCAGGGCCTGGGCAAACAGCGCATTCACCGATGCCGGGTGCGAACTGGCAAAGGTCAACGCCGTGGTCACGCCATTGCGCAGCAGTTCGGCGATGAAGAACGTGGCCGACTCGGCGCAATAGGCCGGGTCCGAAAAACGGCTTTCCTCGGGATAGGTATGGTTGTCCAGCCATGGCAGCAGACCATCGGCCGGCGAAGCGATGACATTGGTCTGCGGAAAGTGGATGTGCATGTCAACAAAACCGGGCGCGATGATGCGGCCCGGCAAATGTTCAGTCGGCACGCCTTGGTAGCGTTCGCGAAGTTCCTGGTACGACCCCACAGCTTGCACCACCTGCTTGCCATTGGTGTCCGGCCCCACCACCAGCAAACCGTCTTCGTCGTAAATCACCGAGTGCGCCGCTTCACGCGCGGGGTCGAAACGCAGGATGGCGGCGCGGTAGGCTTTCATGGCGCCTAGCTTAACGGTTAACCGATCAGGGCAACTTGCCCTGCACGCCTTGCACTAGCGAGTTCATGCCCAGGATCTGCGGGTCGGTCAGGCTCTGGCCGGCCGCGATAACTTCGCGCCCATCGTTGTCCAGCACCGCCTGCCGCGCACGAAACGGTTGCAGCTTGCCCGCGGCAATATCCTTTTGCCGCGCCAGCACTTCCTGCTGCACGGCGGCTGGCACGGCGGAGCCGAAGCCTTCGACGCGGATCATGCCTTCGCGCACGCCACCCCAGACATTGCCACTCTTCCAAGTGCCATCAAGCACGGCGCGTGCCCGCTTCGTGTAGTAGCTGCCCCACTGGTGCGTGACGGCGAGCACCTGCGCGTCGGGCGCAATCTTTCGCATGTCCGAGTGGTACGCGATGGCCAGTTTGCCGCGCTCCTGCGCTGCCGCCATGATCGCCGACGAAGCGGTATGGAAAGCGATCACGTCCACGTCCTGGTTGAACAGCGTCATGGCTGCATCACGCTCGCGTGTCGGGTCGAACCAGGTACCCAGCCACACCACCTTGACCTGCGCCTTCGGGTTTACCGAGCGCATGCCCAGCGCAAAGGCGTTGATGCCCTGGATCACTTCCGGAATCGCAAAGCCCGCGACGTAACCGGCCACGTTGGTCTTGGTCATGCGTCCCGCCGCGATGCCGGCGAGGTAGCGGCCCTCGTAGTAGCGCGCATTTGCCGTCGCCACGTTGGGCGCGGTCTTGTAGCCGGTGATGGATTCGAACTTGACTGCCGGAAATTCCTGCGCCACCTTGAGCGTGGGCTCCATGTAGCCGAAGCTCGGCGTGAAAATCAGCTGATGCCCGGTGGCCGCCAGATCGCGGATCACGCGTTCGGCGTCCGGTCCTTCGGCCACGTTTTCAACATAGGTCGTCTTGACCTTGTTGCCCAAAGCAGCCTCTAGCGCTAGGCGCCCTTCCTCATGCTGGCGCACCCAGCCGGTATCGGCCAGCGGCGCCACGTAGACAAAACCGATCTTCAGAGGTTTCGCCACGGTGGCTGGCGCAGCAGCGGTTTGCGAAAAAGCGGGGAAAATGCAACAGGCGACCGCAAGCGCGGCCACGAGGTTTTTATACATGGTAGTCCTCTACATGGCTTTTCGTTAGAAAAGACTTATAAATCAACAACTTAAAAAGTATGTTTGATGCTGTGACGAATTTGTCACATGTCTTGCATTAAATCAAACAGTTGCAGCTATGTGTTTTTATCCAGCTAAAACAGCACGCCTGCCGCCATTTTAACCAACGGTTCCAAACTGTGGCCCGTGGCGGACGCCAGGACGTGCAAGCCGTTGCCAGCTGTACCGTTCAACTAATTCATCAATTTCCGCAACGATAACGCCGCAGTTCGTCCATCGTCGTCCTCTCTCGCCATCATGCCGCTCACTCCGAATACGGCTTGATCGTTGTACCGACATTTGACCGATGCAACTGTGCCAGCTTCTGCCTCGACTTCTGCATGTCCTGCTGTGCAGCCGCAGTGTCAGCTTGCACCTTCATCTGTTTCGCTCGGTTCTTGGCCGATTTCGCATTGTCCTTCAGCCGTTTGACACGCTGTTCGGCAGCGTTGCTTTGTTTGATTTCTTCCAGCGTCATGTGCGCCCCCTGTAAACACATATTTACCTGGGGCGGGGGGCTTGTCACTGCACGCAAATGAGTCGCCAAAATTGAACCACAGAAGTCGACGTCTCGCCTGGGACTGCGCATCAATGCATGGCCACCTTTCGGCCGCAGTCCCCTTTGGTGACATCCACATAACACCCTCCTGTGTACGCCTCCAAATAGCCAGAGTTGGATTGGGAGGGTTTGAATTGCGGAGAGGTTGGCTGAGAGTTTGCGATTGCGTTGAACCAAGTGTCGATAACGCCCACAAAACTCCCGCTCTTGTCGAACTTCAACACGGCCCAATTGGTACCCGTCGAAGACGCGCTGCCTGTAGTCTTCATGTAGAAACCGGCAGTGTTTACGTCGAACACGATGTCAAAGGGAAATTGGAACTGTGACGAAGTCACGGTGTCGACTGGCATCTGAAGCAGCTTTCCAGTCGAGAAGTCGAACCCTTTGCTGACGCCCTTGGCCCAAAACACATTCCATAATCCCTGGCCGGTGCCATCGTTTACAAGACCACCAATCATGATGTCGTAGCGTCCGTCGATTGGAATGATATCGACGTCGAACATGCCGCACATAGTCAGAGTTTTTCTCAGCAAGTTCTGGTCGATGAAACTGTAGTCGCGGGTAAATGTTCCGTCGCCATGCCCAAGCAGAACATATGGAGCGCCACACCCATTTGGTTGACTGGGGTCGATGAAATCGGTGGTTACGATATCGATGTTCCCATCGCCATTGATGTCGAGGGCCACGGCCTTGTGGCCATACATTGGGTTGGTTTCTTCAATCCTCGTGCTCTTGTAGGAGCCATCGGGCTGGCTCAGGTAAAGCACGCCAAAGCTCCTGCCAGCTGCTTGGTCCTGCTGAGGCGTTGCGTTGGGGATTGCGAAGTCCAGCCCGGTGCAAGCGATGTACACGTCCGGTTTCCCATCGTTATTGAAGTCGGCCACGGCCGTGAACGACGGGGAAATGCACCCCATGCGGTCAGCTGTAGTCTTGAACAATTCACTTGAACGATCGATCCAGTTGCCACTGGCATCTTGAGCAAGGAAATACCCCACGCCAGGGATATCACCCGGTAAGTTAGGTCCATAAGCTCCATCCGAGTTGCCTGCCATCACGAAGGCAGAATACTTGCTTTCCTGGAAAAAGTCACCGAATGCAATTGATCTGTCAACTGAATCCTGCTCGCCGGACACTACCTTGGCGATGCCAAGCGCCCGAACAGTCGGAACTTGTGTAGCGTCAAACGGAATCGAGTTCTTGTTCTCATACGATGTCCGGAACACCTTCATTGGAACAATTGCAGTCGCTTTAGCGGTAGCACTGCCACCCGCACCCGTACAGGTAATTGTGTACGTGAACTGGCCGCCAGCAATTTGAGTTACCGATGCAGAGCCGTTAACAGGTTGGGTAGCTGGCAGCGCCTCGGAGCCAACACACGTTGTTGAGTCGGTCGATGTCCAAGTAATCGTCAATGGCACATTCACCGCAACTTTCGTTGCTGACAACGAGATGTTTACAGTTGGTGCTTTGGCCGTCGGAACCGGTGCTGCTCCACTGCCACCCCCACCCCCACCGCAACCAGCCAGCAACGCAAGTGTTGTGACCACGGTTAGCCTGAGATTATTCATTTGGGTCCTTCGCCACGGGCAAGTGCTGCTTCTTCGAACAGCGTGAGGTTTGGGAGCATGTCACTGTACAGGCACATCAAAGCCACATTGCCACTGACTGTCTATGCAGTACATCAGAACTGTCAATTCACATTAATCAAATCAAATTGGACAATATTTCTATTGCCTTTGTACAATAAAAATTGAACCTTACTGTATCCACCAGATTCAAATTGCCACCCCGTAATGGGAAAGTACAGTAAGTCCCTGTTTCCATCCCCATCGATGTCAACATAAATCTCTGAAGCGCCACTTGGGACTTTGGGAATAGCGGTGGGATTCAGTTTGCCATACCCTCCATTTCCATGGTTAATGTAGATAATCGGACTTCCCGCAGTTCGAATTAAGATGTCGTCAAGGCCATCTCCATTCATATCAAAACAAACAATATGATAAAAATTTCCGTCCAATTTATCTGTAAGAAGTGTGACTGGATTTATGTTTGCATTTGAAACATTTACTCCGAGCGAAACTATTTTTATCGTTGGAGGAGCCCAATTATCATACAAAGTTTGCCCGCTATAACCGCCTGGGATCAGTTGCCCCAAGAAGGTGTAGATTGCCTCAGGCGATCCATTTGATGTGCGCTTGGCACTACAACCTTCGTACAACCCTCCATAATCAATATAATCGTTTCCATCCATATGAAAAATATTTGTTGTTCCAATTGTTCCATCGCTATGAACGAATGGTACTGATAGCGGGGCCAGATATGGATAATTAATCAGGCGACTCCAGGTGGCACTTGCGTCACTCCAAACTTCTAATGCTTGACCATTGTTAAATTTATTGACAATCATCGTCGGTGAGTTGATGGCAGTTGGAGAATTAATAAAAACCGGATTCTTCTGCAGCCAATCATACCCAGCAACTTGCGCCCAAGCTCCATTGAATATCCATAATTCGGCAGAACTATCGGCTGGCAGCAAGACTACTTGATTATTTCCATTGACATCTTTGGTCAACCTCACATCATCACCCCAGCGCGGAGTACCGAACCGTACATTTGTGTACTGTCCCTTACCATTGCTCATAAATGCCACTGCTTGCGAATTCATATTCGACGCGGCGACATCAGACGGGTATCGTCCGTCTTCATGGTTCACAGCAAATACAATATCGTCATAGCCATCACCGTTGAAGTCGGCAACAACATAGCCATACCCGGCGCCACCGACATCGACAATATCCGATCCGAAAATTTCTTTTGTCTGATCGGTAAATGTTCCGTCTGCGTTTTGCACCAACGCAACAAGGGTATTCAAAGTGGGACCAATATAAGCCTCACCAGTTGGAGTGTGCGGGCACCATAAATTAAAAACCAAATCCGTTCGCGTATGACCATTTAAATGAATGGGAATGGCATTTTGAACATTTACCTGTGCACCACAAAGTGCATCATATTTTGCTTTCAGGTCAGGCAATAATATTGGCGTGCTCGAGAATAGTGGTGTATCACACCCAGTTCCCGTGCTATTTGGGATTTGCGGAGGAACACATGAAATTGAAGCTGTGGTGAACGTGCTGTTAATTACAAGTGTCCTACCAAGCGTGTCTTTCACTGCCGCAGCAAATGTGTATGCCTGTGCGTAGCTCAGTTTCGCAGTCGGCACAAACTTGAGGCCCTTTGTCCCGACAGTGGATACGGTGCCAGCAATAGCAGCACTGCCAGCCTTGAGCGTGACACTTGTTGCTGTGATGCTGGTGGCGTCAAGCGTGCTGTCGGTAACGACATCAACAGATGCAAACGTATCAGCTAACACCGCTGCATTGGCATTGGTGGGTGACACAGACACGAGCAGCGGCATTGGACAGGCGCCATTTGCCAAATCCAGTGTTGCAGCGGTCTGGGTGGTCCCATTGGGGCACGTGACGCTGACTGGCACCGGTGCAGGGACCGGTGACGATCCACCGCCACCGCCGCATCCGGCTAATACGGCAAGTGTTATTACCAATGCTAGCCTGAGATGATTCATGCTTGTCCCTGGGTTACCAGCAGGTGCGGCCTCTTGGCACAGTGTGAGGCTTGGGACACGAGATGTCTATCGTTCGTTGCATGCCCAGGTACAAATGGGCATGGGGGCTTGTCACCGCGCCAGCACTGGCACGCCAATCACGTTAGCCCGGCCATACTGCGCTTCCAGCAGCGACTTGGCCGCAATCGTGTTCTGTGCATTTACTTGCACCCACATGACCATCCTGCCAATGCCGCCGGATTGGGCGACACGCACACTTGCCTTGTAAGTGTTCATGCCGTCACCTCATTTCTTCTTCTTGGCAAAACCAGCACGCAGCGCACCGCTTGCCTGCTCGATCTGCGCGTCAAGCTCACCGGCTTGCGCTGCTTCCCTCACGACCTCAAGCGTTGCAATCAGGTCATCCATGCCTGCCACTTCGATGGCATTCTTGCCCTTCACCACTTCAAGCACCTTTGCGCCGTAGCGAAGTGACAGCACGGTCTTGCCATTTGCGGCAGTGAACCACCACGGTTTCACGCGCCGCGCAAGTTCAACCGGCTTGCGCTCCCCGGTCTCCTGATCGGTTACAAATTTCACCTTTTTTGCAGCATAAATGCCACCTGCGTTAGCGGCTTTTGCGTAAGCAATCTGGTCGGCGATTTTCCCAGTCAGCTTATTCCTACGCAAGACGGTCGGAGATTTCTGACCTGCTTGAACGCTCACGAGTTTAAGTTTCAGTAGTGCTGTCATTTCGTTGCTCCTTTGTTGATAGCAACGCAAGTATGTAGTCATCATGACAAGAGAACAACCGGAATCTGCCTTCTTTAAGAAAGCAGTTGCAGATTCCACTGATCGTGGGAAAAGTCCCACGGTGTGACATGCCACGCACATGAAAGAGGTCGCCCATTCATCCCATTTCTCATAAAGTTGCGCTATCGAAGCAGGAGCACACATGGCACTATTCAAATTGGGATCAATCGTTGCAACACCGGGGGCTTTGCAATTTTGCGAGCAACACAAGATCAACCCGCTGTTGCTGCTTGGTCGTCACATTGGTGGTGATTGGGGCGACTTGGATGCCGATGACGTGGCTGCAAATGTGCACGCCATCCAACACGACCTACGTGTTTTCAGCTCGTACAAATTCAGTGAGGGCAAGGTGTGGGTGATTACGGAAGCAGATCGCAGTTCGACCTGCCTGCTGCTGCCGGACGAGTATTGACGGACAACAATAAGGCGGCTTTCAGGAAAGGGTTTTAGACGCCAACACAATGTGAAACCCACCCACTTTATAGCCCCACAGCTTTGCAACTGTTGGGGCTTTTTTGCGACTGATTACAGCGCCAGCATGTAGCTTAGCTGATGGTCAATTTACGCCGCGTGTAGCAGCGTTTTGACGCGCTGCTGACACGCTGCTGGCGCTACTGCTTACATGCTTTTGAAGAAACGTAGCGCGACTTTTTGTACTGCTTTAGGGCAGCAAAGTAATCGCGCCTGCGCCAGCCCAAGTTTTGCAGCGTGCTGGTGACTGCATGATGTACGCTGCACGACGCAGTTTGAAGATGAACGTTGCGATGAACATTGCGTACATGCTTGATGACGACAAGCAAAGGTGCACGATTAGTGCAAGTCAAGTGATTTATTTTTTCCATATTTTTCCCTGAATTACCTGCGGCCGAAAAGCACTGTTGCAAAAAAACTTGCAGAGCGCTTTTTTAGCTCGCAGACTGACTAAGGCGAGTTGCAAAGTCAGGCTTACAGTGTGGCAGTTTCCCCTCTGAAAATCAAATTTTGTGGCCGTGCAGCTATGCAAAAAACGTGCAAAAACGAAGGACCAATTCAAATAGTTTTCAGAACACACTCTTTTCGACTTTTTTCCAGGATTGCGCGTTTTTTGAGTGCCGCAAATTGCGTAAGTAAGTAGTCGGCCGTGCAAAATTCGATTTTCAAAAAGCGCCCTGCGCAGCCTGACCAAAAATCGAATTTTTGACCACCACGTTTCCGATCCAATTGCTCGCGCTCGCCATCCAGGAGCGCCCAAGCGTACCG
>Ga0214249_1000476_pt1 | contig 16762 bp, 15 predicted proteins | sample TroBogypolimnion_17_FD_153087 | JGI IMG/M metagenome (GOLD analysis project Ga0214249, IMG submission 153087) | Freshwater microbial communities from Trout Bog Lake, WI - 23JUN2009 hypolimnion | ecosystem: Environmental > Aquatic > Freshwater > Lake > Hypolimnion/Profundal zone | place: Trout... | reverse complement strand
CCATGGTTATATTAAGCCTGATTCCATCGAGATTGTCAAGGTGTCGGCAGGTCTAGTCATTGATGTCTCGCTCAATGGGGATACATGCTTCAATGTGGTCTACTATGCGGATGTGTGCAACCCCACGGTTGGCAGCACAGTCAAGGCCAAGGTGGTCAATACAAACATGTTTGGAATTCTCGCGGAGAATGGGATGGAGATCAATGGGACCTACTATCCAATTCTTGAGATCATTGTGGCAAAGAATAGTACAGCAAACGGAGGAGGAGCAGTGGATCTCGACAAGATCAAGATTGGTGGCATTGTCAACATCGAGGTGATTGGTAAAAAGTACGAGCTGGATGACAAGAAGATCACCGTTGTGGGCAAGGTCATCGAAAACCAAAAGCAAAAGAAGGAGCTGGATGGTGGTGCTGTTGGGCTATCTGATGATGAGGAGGAAGAGTGTGAAGAGGGAGTATGTGACGAGGACGAGGATGACGAGGAGAAGAGCGAAAAGGCAGAGGAAGATGCTGATGCGGACGCGGAGGAGAGTGAGAACGGCTCGAGCTCGGACGACGAGTCGGTTGACACAGATGGAGAGGCCGGCGACATTGATGGATCCGCTAGTGTGGGGGGGAGTGATGTAGGAAGTGTTGGGGGCGATGATATTTAGGAACACTCTGTTTAAGGCGAAAATATTATCCCGAGTTCAATGTCTATTCCTAGCCGCCGCAAAAAACAGTTGCGTGACAAGATCAACAAGTTATCATTCACCGAGCACGAAGAGATCTTTAAAATTCTCAGGAATAAATCTTGTAATTTTACCCAAAACAAGAATGGAACGTTCTTTGATATTTCCAACATTGAAGAAGAGACATTTTCTACGGTAGAGCAATTCGTTGACTTTTGTATTTGCAACAAGAAAGAGCTTGACGAGTACGATAAAAAGATAAATGAATGCAAGATCAGCAACAACTTTGACAAGTTGCAATCAATCCCTCTTACTGAAGTGATAAATTCCGAAGAGTCCACAGACAACTGGCAAGCTCTACTTGCCGATGTAAAGAACAATGACAAGATAAGCGCATTTGTGAATCTATTGGAGAACAATTTCGACAAGCTGAGCATAAAAAAGACTAATACCAAATTCCTCAATACAAAAAAGAAATATTCTAAAAAGTTTGTTATAGAAAGAAAAGGCGAAGCGGATCTACAAAACATGTTGATCGCAGAGTACTACGTATAAAAAGTTGATTTAAGAAAGATAATATTTACTATATTCACACTCACCATGGACATCTTTGCATCTCTTCACAAGAGCAAGGTGAACCTCCCGATCAAGACCAATCACTTTGTGCAAGGGACTCCCATTTCGGGATTAACCCATACATTTCCCAACATTAACGAAATGTTGGACAAGCACCATAATGAGATGAATGATTTCTCCAAGGACAACGACTACTTGACACCAAAGGTATCGCCTGGCAACACCTTTCTCATGTTGTGCCTCCACATCATTGATGGCAAGACCAGCCTCCTCCGTGTCCCGGATGCCATTAAGAACTTGACATCATTCAAGGCGGATCTCGCCAACAACCTGGATAATGACAAGCAACTCTACAAGAAGTTTGGGTTTAGCCGCAAGCGAAACTTAAATGTGGACAAGATGAAGGCAGAGCTCATTCTTGATGATACGGATGCCATCATTGGACCCGAACACACGTTGTACCTGGCCAAGCTCATTGGTGCGCACATTGTGGCCATTGACCCGTCCAAGTTGGAACGCCACGATTTGAACGCAGACGCCAGCCCCAGTTACCTTTTCACAAAAAATGAAAACGTCTTTAGCCTTTATTCGGGTACACTTGCCTTCCCTGAAAAGATAGAGGCTGATATTAAGGGAACAACGATATGGAATCAATTGTCAAGCAAGGCGACTGGATTGAAAAAGTTGAACAAGTTCATGGGACAAGTATAAGAAAACAAATCTGTGTAAATATAACTAAAATGCGACGGTCTGTGAGTACTCCAACGTTATCCAAGTCAAAATCGATTGTGATCCCTAGGAATGTCTCTGTACCCGTGAGCTTGTATACAGTCATGACCGAGGTGTTTACGGAACTTCAAGTAGAATCCATTACGCAAACACCTGCCTACCTCGCGGGAATGTGTGGCGGGGCCAATCATACCTTTCCCATGGACTTCCTTGATGCAACCGTAAGTCAAATGTCTGCAATCAAGGACATTGGTGCGTGCTTGGCGTGCCCTCCTGATGGCGAATGCACTTCGAGTTGGGACGAAGAGAGTGAGCCAAAACGGCAACTTGCTTCAATGCTGCAAAAGCGGGCCAAGGAAAAATGCAAAAAAGAAAAGACAGAAGACTAGCTCGGTATAAGGTTTATTGATTAATTTATTTTTCAAATGTTGTATTCAACATACACATCTGAGGATTCGGTCATGACACAACTTCCCTTTGGATATTCCAAACTTCAAAAACAATGTTGCCACCAAGCGGACGCAGGAGTAGTGTGTCCCCTTGTCATGGTATCACCAACCCTCACTATTGCCCCTTATTTTGATATCGACTCGGGGGCCAAGATTGATATTATTATCGAGTTGGAAAAGGAATGGCCCGAGTACACTGACCAATTCATCGAAAAGAACTTTTCATGTGGGGACATGTTGTATGTTGCAACGAATACGAGGGGCGAAGTTGTTGGGTGTGTGGCGGTAGATCGCAAACGCTTTCAACCGTTTATTTCCTCTCTACTTGTTGTCGGGACTAACCGTGGAAAGGGGTATGGTGGTACACTGCTCGCTTTTGCCGAGACATACATCAAACAGTTCGGGTTTAATGTCTCGCATTTGTGGTGTTCGCAAGATATGATTCCATATTACCAAAAGCGAGGGTACGAGGTGGAGGCGGAAGAGAAAAGTGCATTTGTCATGGTGAAAAAAATTTGATTGTTGATGTCAATATAAGAATATTTAATACCCCTAAAAAGTAAAGAGAGCAACATGATCATCACAAAGGACATGCACAAGGACATTACTGAAAAGATTGCGCGTCATTGGAAGTCAAGTGGCGTCGAAGTAGAAGTGGGCTTGACTCTACCTATATCACTCGTGCAGTTTCGCAAATGCCTTCAACACATGATGTCTATCAACGGAGGATACAACAAGGAACATGATGAAGTGCTCGATATTATAACAGGCAAGTACCGCTACTCTGTGGTCGGAAAGTCCAACATTTCTGCATTTTGCAAGAACGAGATGGGTCAAGGGCTATACACTGTGATGTCCAAGGAAAAGATGGAAAAGATCGACATCCAAGAGTATGGGTGCCGCATTCGTGTTTCCAAAGAGACGGATGTGAAGGATCCGCCCACACTTGGACCGAGTTCTGACAAGAAGTATAGGTTAAAGAAGCGGTTTTCGGTGTATTTCGAAGGAGGCAAGATTGCAGTAGACTTTACCATTGTCAAGTCTGGAAGCGGCAAGGTGTTTTCCAGTACCAAGTTTTCCGTTGAAGAGTACGAGATCGAGGTCGAGTACATGGGGCAAACAAAGGCGCCGCCCGATCTAGGAACTCTTTTGGACTACACCGAGGAACTGCTCAAGAGCATTCGGGACGAGGAACACATTGCCAAGTTGTCTGAGCGGGGCTCTGTGGTGTCGGAGTATTTGAATATTGTCAAGGAGCATATGTCCTTTCAAGTCACGGATGCTCTTATCAAGGCGAATCCGCGCAAGGTGTTTATTGGACCTCAACCTGTGACCCTTGAGGCCAAGTCGGTGGCTACCCTTGGGGCAGGTGATTATTCAGTCACCGAAAAGGCGGATGGACAACGCTACCTGCTTTACGTGAATAGTAAGGGATCTGTCTACTTGATCAACAACCGACTCGACATCAAGAATACCATGTGGACATCGGCTCATTCCAAGTCCATCCTTGATTGCGAATGCACTACTCTAGCCAATGGCGAAATTCACATATTGGTATTTGACTGCTATTTTTCAAAAGGACAGTCTGTTTTTCCCAAGGGGCTTGTCGAGAGGTTGGATGCTGTCGAGGTAGTGTGCAAAGGTTGTGCTGCATCAACAGGGGACAGCGCGTACAAGGCCATTCGTCGCAAGAAGTTTTACTTCGGGGACGTCTTCAAGGGTGCTCGCGACATTCTGAAAAAGACCGAGTTTGCTTACACTACAGATGGACTGATCTTTACCCCTGTCAGCCCGCCTGCTCAACTTGGTGGAACGTGTCATACTATTTGGAAGTGGAAGCCGCCTCATGACAACACCATTGACTTTTTGGTGAGGTACCAGAGACACGATAGCGGACAAGATATTGTGAATGCGGACGGAATGAAGACGCTTCTCTTGTATGTTGGATCCGTTTCCGTGGGGGCCAAGGAGTATTTCGAAAAGACAGTGCGTGGTTACAACGCCAAGCTCTTTACGCCATCGGGGGCTGGGGACTACATGACATGGCGTACACTGGTCCCTTCTGTGGCCAAGTGTGCCAACGGTGATGAGATTGTGCATGGCTCGGTTGTGGAGATGAGCTTTGATCTTGCAAAGGGAATATGGATGCCCCTCAGGGTGCGCCACGACAAGACAGCAGAGTCGCAAGGTGGCAAGACTATCACGGCGAATTCAATGCTCAATGCCGAGGCAGTGTGGAAGACCATTGTCAACCCTATTGCAGAGGCAGTGATTATTGGGGACGTTGCAATTGATACGGATGTTGCCGATGATGTGGACGAGGGCAAGTATTATGCCCGTGATGTTGAGCGCGACAAGAGCTTGACGTTACCAATGGTGACTTTTCACAACTTTTGGGTCAAGAACAAGTGTCTTATCAACAAGTTCAATGGCAAGTGTACATCGCTCATGGACCTGGCTTGTGGCAAGGGCGGCGACTTGTCAAAGTGGATTTTCGGCCACTTCACTACGGTTATTGGAGTCGATGTTTTCGAAGACAATATCAATAATAATGTGGACGGTATTTACAAGAGGCTGCTAGATTGGGGGAGCCGCATGCCGCAAAAGAGCAAGTATGCATTTGTCCCCATGGATTCTGGCAAGGTGATTGACGAGACCACGATTGGGGGTATCAAGGACGACTACATGAGAGGCTTGGCCAAGTGTATGTGGGGATTTGACAAGCATCCTCCACCTGCCCTCAAGCATGTTGCAGGGATTGCCAAGGACAAGGTGGACGTTGTCAGTGTCCAGTTCGCTCTTCACTACTTTTTCGAATCGGATAGCAAATTGACTGGGTTCCTCAAGAATGTGGACAATCACTTGAAGAATGGCGGGTTCTTTATTGGCACGTGTTTTGATGGGGCGGCGATTGCAGAGCTCATGGCAAGCTCAGCAAAGGGCGAAACTAAAAAGGGGACCAAGAATGGCAAGACGATTTGGTCTATCAAAAAGATGTATGACAAGTTTGATCCCAAGAAGCTCGGTCAAGAGATCGAGGTCTATGTGGAGACGATCAACCAATACCACGTGGAAGCCCTGGTGAGCTACGATCTGCTTGTCAAGAGCTTGGCCAAGTACAACATCAAGCCTCTATCACAAAAGGAATGTGCCGAGTTTGGATTTTCCGAGTCCATGTCACGCTTCGGGACCCTGTTTAATAGGATGATCGAGGAAAACAAGTCGATCCTCGAGAAGCGTGCGGATCCAAAGTACAAGGACAATAGCATCGTGTTGGCTCACAAAATGTCAGAGTGTGAAGATGAACGGACCTTTAGCTTTCTCAATATGGCCTTTGTGTTTCGCAAAGGAAATAGCAAGTAAAAAATATCAGGCGTTCCAAGCGGAATATCCGCTGTATGCGTCAATATTTGATGCATTATACGTGTCAGGACTTGTAAATTGATTTTTTATTTCTATGAGTTCACGTTCACACAGACTCAGAGTTGACAATACATCATCATCTTTAGCGACTGCTTTGTTGCTCGTGATCAACCAAGTCAAATCTTGGATTTTCTGATCAATTTCGTCTGGCTGCAATAATACGCTTCTTTTCAGATTTTCTACTTGTTTCAGAATGTCAATTCCTGGATCTACGGACGAGTTTTCAAAGCCAGGCTTCCATGTACCTGGTTCAATGTTGAATCCTTGATCAATATTACATTGTTTGTTTTCTGTGTATTCTTTTGCAAGTTCGATTAAAGCCTTGCATGATGGGACTTCCCATCCAGGTCTATTTTCATCAACATTTAATTTATTCGTTTTTAAAGGATTTGCCAAATGATGGTGAATCGATTGTATATCGCGATCGCATTGACACAGGGTTGTCAACACTTTTTCATCTTTAATTCCCATTTTTAGTTTATCCATCTGCATTGTAAGTTCATGGATTCTAATAGCAAATTCGTCTTTTTCAAGTTGGTTGGTACAAACGAAAACCTTTTCTTGTATTTCTTTTATTTTGATTACAAATCCATTGACTGCGGCATTTTCATTGTCCGACGATATTTGTGCTAGAATGCTATCAATGTCCTCGAGGGGCAGTGGCAATGGCAACATTGTTGATTTGTAAATGGGTTTAGTTAGGGATTCAAGTGCGTTGTCTGTTGACCCCATGTTTTCAAAGATGACTTTGCACACTTCTGCAGGTGTCCAATGCTTATCAGGCAACTTGGCTTTCCACACCGACCTATCTATCTTGACATCATTGAATCCTTCAATCATATCCATAATATCATCCGGGCAACACTTTGTAAACTCGATAGACAGGTCCACACGCCCTGGTCGGACCAACGCATCATCCAACATATCCGGCTTGTTGGATGTCATGATCAGGATTCGGCCTGGCGTTTCAAGGACCCCGTCTAGAATGTTCAAGAGAACCGAAAGATTTAACCCTTCTTTAACTGCAACAGACGGGTCGTCTGTTCGTTTCCCCACAATTCCGATGCTGCTCAAGCAGTCAATATCTTCCATCACGATAATGCGTTTGTCAATCGGGATGTCGTATGCAGTTGTTACACCATCCCGTACTACACCCAGACGTGAAGTGTAGAAGAAGTTGTTGATTTGACTGACTGTTGTATACTCGCTCAATTTCACATTCACAACATGACGACCACAGTCACGAGCTAATGCCTTAATGGTACTTGTCTTGCCTGTACCGGGCTTGCCACTCAACAAGATACCAAGTGTATATGGAATCCCCTTTTCCTTGTACCAATCCTCGTTTTTCAAGAAAAAATCTACGCGTTTCTTCAACTTGGACACAGATCCACCATATATGTTCTTCATGGATTTATTGGTGTGAAGGGCGAACATTTGAAACGTATACGTGGGCGGTGCCTTGGACAGATCCGGTTTCATCATGGCAGGTGTATCGATGCCCGTTCCACGCATAGCCACCATTGGAGGAATAACTTGCATTTCATCAAAATAATAGAGTTGGCGACCAAGTTGATTGCAACGTGTTTTCTTATAGGCCGCCTCGATGTTGACAAGGTAGTCTCGGATCTCTACTACATCTTTTCTAATAGAAAAGACTTCGACCACCATGGACTCGATATCGCCCGTATCACCCGTGTTTTTCACATTGACACGTCTAAAGGAGATATCAGGGGCTAGACCGATCTCGATATCTGTATCGACAATGAAAATGCCATCATTGGTGCGCTTGATGAATTGGGCTTGTGGGAGGTCGGAAGCCAGGGCTAGCACAGCATCAAACATGTCCTGGGTATCTGATGCATTGCCCTTGAAATTGCGCTCGAGCATTACAGATCCTGTTTTATTGAGCTTTCCGTCCGCCTTGGAGAGCATCTTTTCATAGAGTTTCTTTGTGCGTTTTTTGAACCGGGCAACTATGAAACAGCCAATACCTGTTAAAATTCCTGGAACGAATCGTGTGGCTACATCGTATAAAATAATGTGACGTGCACTACTTGAGCGCATAATATCGGGAACTACACTTGCCATTAGATTGGTCGACTGCGAGCTTGCTGGTGGCATTATTGAAGCTCAACTTGTTTTTCTTATATGCATCACTGACTTATTTGTATTTCAATTTGAATATCTTGTCATGCACATTCAAAATGTTTGCTAAACGTGTTATTTTTACGGGACAATACTCGGCAATTCCAGATTCAAAATCTATAATATATTTTACATCTACACATGAGCGTCGTGCAAGTGTTTCGACCGCTATGCTATGTTTCATGCGGGCGTTTGCCAAGAACGTTTGAAGCTCTTGTGGAATACATGTGTGATCAAAAGCACTGTCAACAAACGTATCGATCTTCATTATATTATATATTTCAAAATTGTGTATTGGGTTTGTCAGCAATTATATAAAATATACATCTATAAAAACAATGGAAGGGCCGGAAAGCTGGCCACTTCATTTAGCTCCCAAGGATGTCCTCAAATCAATCAACGCCATTGTCATAAGAACCCGTGATGGTTACATGGTACAACAACAATCATCAAGTATGTTGAGATCTTACATCATGGCCAAGATGAAGAGAAAAAGTGCCAGCATAAAAAAATGAAATGATGCGTGTGAAATATTATTCGTAGACTTCAATAATGCCTCATGTACCATTCTCCTACGTGTTCGAGATGGCCCAATACATCGACATGGATTCAGGGAAGCGGTTCTTTGCCACAGCCAGTGTCGACGACATCACTTCATTCTTCATGGGGTCGATCTATTACGATAGATACAAGATGGTCAGGTGGATGTTAGACCGGAGTGAGTCATGGCCCAACGAGATCTGGACAGAAGACTTTTTCGACTCGCTCGATCAAACATGTCTCCAAGTAGAAGAGAACGAGACGTCCAAGTTTGTACGCCGAGTCCTCTAAGCCTTGGCTCGTTTATTATTTGCTCTTGTGGCATCAATAGCTAGCTTTGCAACATATGGCCTCGCAAACGTAGAAGGGTCGGAGCGGAGTACCAACTCGAACACATCGCATAACAATGGTTTTTTGAGATCAGTAAAGGCAGCTGGCTTGGAATCCGTTATCATTTTTCGCAAAACATCGATCTTGAGTGTCGATGTTGCCATGCACACGTACCCGTTAGACTTTGCCTTTTCCGTGTCTACAATTTTAAACTTGGTACTTCGGTCCATCTTTTCAACATAGCCACGCAAATCAGATATTTGTGGGACGGATATCTCGGGCAGCTTTGTAGAGGTGAGCTCTCTCAACGTGACCTTTTGGAACTTGCCCGTTTCTGAATTCCATTGCACATACTCGAGTGGTGTTGCATATATGTTTCTAATCCAAGTCTTGTTCACAAGGATATGTGCAGCAACCAATGAAGTGACAATGGGACTCTTTGGCATAGTAAAAACTTCTTTGGCTAGATCCAAGATGCTGCCAAACTCCATTCGGTCAATCACATAATCATACAATAACTGTTTAGAAATTTTAGTCTTTATGATTTCCTCTAGCTCTGATATCTGGTTTTCAAGGTGGGTCACAAGGGATAGAGGTTGTGAAAGTGCTGGTGACTTGCTTGCCTTTAATTGTTTCATGTTGGCATCAATAGTCAGTCGCATCTCCTTCCTCCTCTTGTAATTCTCCCTTGTCCTTAGAGGCATGTATGTGTCACTTGTCCCACTAGGTTGAAACATATAAATGTTTGATCGGTATATGAGATATCCTGGAACATTGGCATGCATGACTACTGTCTTTGTGTTCAACATGGTATCAAGTGTATACATGAGAATGTCATCATCGGCATCCAACTTGGATTGCAAATCAGACAAGGTATAATAGTGTGTGGTATCGTACAATGCAGCGATCTGTTTGGTCAAATCCTCTATTTCTTCGACGTAGAAACTCTTGTTAAATGTTGAAGTGTCCAGAAGTTGATGCTTGGCTAGTTTGTGTGAACACTGCACCGGTTCCTTTCTTGAATGCAACGGATATTGTTTGATCTTTTTCCCTTGAGAAGTCTCGATGTCAATCTTCAAGTCTGTATCTATATTCAATATATTTTGGTTTAGTTGACAGTCTATGGCATTGGTCTTTAAGATATGCTCCACCTTGTCTATTGAGTCTTGCTTGTTCTCTGCAATGCGATACGCTCGCTCATCTATCGTTTCTAACCTGGGTTTCTTAGCTGTTTTGCTATTGGTCCCAACATGATGAAAGACAGTGACGTTCCGTTGACTAGAAGGGAGCGCAACATGCGAACAATTTCGTATCGCACGCCCAACAATCTGTTCCACCTTGTTCAGATGATACCATGGGTCCAACATGTGAATCTCTCGTATGCATTTGAAATCCAGCCCCTCGGCGGACACACTGCTCCCCAACACGACCTTGATGACCTCGCCCTCTTTGTTCTTATCTGATTTGATCATCTCCATTTCCTTTTCAGGATCTGGGGAAAGTTCTTTTTTAGCAGAAATAATAGAATATGTAGCTTGGTTCTTACCAATGAGGAATGGCTTGATTCCCTTCTTTCCCTCTAGAAGACTATGCTCACCGTACTTGGCGAACCCACAGTGTTCCAACGCGACTGCTAGAGGGATGATTCCCGAATCGAGGTAATAGGAATACACAAATACAATGCCCTTGCTCTTTTTGATATACTCCACAATCTTGGCAATCTTGGGGGCGTATTCTGCAATGAGGTCGGGAGCAAGGAACGCCGGGATGCCCTGCTTGTACGATAGTTGATGTGTCTTGGGGGCAACATTGAAAGCAGTCTTGAAACCTGTGGCCCCAAATGTCTTGTTAGGGTACACAATATTTGAAATCTGAATGATTTGTGTATTTGTGGTGGTCATGGTTTCTTCATCCTCCTCCATATTTATAGTAGCCATCACCTCTTGTTGAAGGGGACTGACTACACTCTCGATGAGCTCGAGCTTTTGTAGTTGCTTATCGGGACTTATAGGGGCGCCCTTGATGTCAAGCTGGGGAGGAATGCGTTGGACTGCAGGATCCCCATTTATACTTGGATACAGCCTCAAAGGAAACGAGAATGGATTTTCGCCTTGCATAAACGAAACGTAGCCCTTGCATGCCTCGCCTAGAAGCTTGGCGCCTTTTTCTGTGAGGTTGCTTGCCTTGTCAAAGATTTGATTGGGATTCAACAACTTTCTCTTGTCATTGGCAAGGAGCAGGTTGACCAACCACACGATTTCTGATGCCTCGTTGAACATGGGAGTCGCGCTCAAGAGGACAAGTTTCACATTCTCTGCATGTTGGATGACACTCATCAGAATCGGTGTCACCAACTTGTCCCCATCTCCTTCGCGCACATTGTGGACCTCGTCAATAATAATGACCCGGTTACTATATTGTTCCTTGATCCTACTGATATATTTCGCTTCATTTTTAAAAACTTCTTTAATCTTTGATACATGATTGGCGAACTCTTGAAAGCCGGAGAATTGATACCGATCAGCTATTACACGATTGATGCGTTTCTCCACAATTTCATCAGAAACAAGGGGGTCCATCGGAATGAGCTGCCTATACTTCTGGCCCGTACACTGATCCTCCTTGGTCATGTCAAAAATCTGTTTTCGAAAATTGTCTTTCAAACTCGAAGGCATTAAAACCAATGTTTTCTTTTCAAAAATATTTTGAAATTGTTCTGCGATACTGATTGCACTACAACTGTTGTGGGTGACAGTAAAGTCGCCCAAGAGGAAACGATGGTTCCCATCAACACCGAACCCAAAGTAGAATTGAGGTGGGACAGGAATGACATCAATTCGGTAGTATTTTGTGCAATGTTGAATACACTCCTTTGTAATATACAAGGTCCGTGTGGGAACATATCGGAGGTTTTTGCCAAACAACAAGGCAAATGTGTTGGCCTTTTCAAAACGATACTTGACTCCAATGCCAAGCGATCTAGCCAAAAAGGCAATGTCATTTGACCAAGGAATACTTACATGATCGTCCACTATTTTGCCAAATGTGTCGATGGTCCCTGCAAGGAATACATTCCGTATGAATGGAATGTTTAACAAGACACTTGTGCAAATGGAAAGAGTATTTAATGTACCATATACGTATGGATCCATGGCAGGCATTGCGTATTGAAATCTTGAAAAAAAGGTCACGTCAGTCTTGTAACCAAACAGTTTCTTTTGAACAGATCTATCAAGCCCAATGAAATCCGTAATAGACATGTCAATCGGATTCCCCTTGTCTGTCATTAGCGATAGGATGTGATCAATGTTGACCGAGTAAGATATACCAAACTCTTGTTTTACTCTAAACATGGGTGCCATACTGGGCTCGGTGATGCTAATAACATTGCGAGGGAAAGAATCGTCACCCATGACCTTGTCGCCAAGGACTACATTTTGAACTAGTTTCACGGATCCATCGTGCATAAGAATAGGAGTGTCTCTGCCGAAACATTTCCCGACACCCACCCCGTGGAAAAGCAAGAGGCCGTTGTATGGTGTCGACGGTGATAGAAAATTCTTGATAAATATTTGGTTATTGGTCAAACGAAACCGTGATGATGAACAATTGGCCTCCACAATCTCGTCAAATGTCTGGTCAAGCGGAACAGGCAATGCCTTTGTCTTGTTGAATTCCTTCTTGTAATATATCTTGTCATAAAAGTCAGGGTCAGTGAGCTCGGGGTAGGGGACATAGGTGCTGGTAGGGGGCTGGATTAACGATGTATAGCCCTTTTTGATTTGATCCAACTTGGCCTCGATCTCGTCAATTTTATCCTTGTCGTACTTTTGGTATTTATAATAGTCCAACTCTTGGAGAAGACGTGGAAGGTTTCTCATTGTAAGTATAACTATACGGCTGACAATATTGTTGCTGCTGTTGTTGCACATTCAAATTCTTTATGATCAAGGTGTGTACACGCTTCATGAGCTCCTTGCGTTCAACATTGTGTGCCCGGATGTGCCTTTGCACATTGTCATACGAGAACCACTTGACATCCTTGATCTCGCGTTGTTGCATCTTGTTGTACGGATTGAACAAGTCCTTCCTGACTCGCTGGCAGTATCCGAGATAGTAGACGTGCTTGTATCTCACATTATTGGTACCCGAAAATACCTCTTCAAATGGCTTCGAGTTGTTTACAATGCTTATTTGGTGGGGATCTAGTCCCGATTCTTCCTTGCACTCTCGCAATGCGGTGACCATATCGTGCTCATTGATGTTCCTCCTGCCCTTGGGAAAGCCCCACTCGGGCTCTGAAAGGGTGCAAATAGTATTGTCAAGAATGTAGTTGATGTCAAAGTAGAAAACTTCGTTGTGATTGTTCTTCATAATACATCCGCGCTTTAGCATTTCATACCTCGCCTTGGCCTCTGTGTACTCCCGCATGAACCCCCGTGAGTCCTCCGAAAGCCACAACGCCTTCCATAGTTCATCGAATGTCTTGTGACGGAGATTGTCACGCTCTTGGGGTGTCATGTTGGACACAAGGCGCATGAGGTAAGCTTTTTGCTCGATGGTGTACTTGCCTCGGATGAACTCGACAAAACTGAGCGAGTCCTTTCGTTGAACCATCAGGTACCTGGGTACCATATTCATGAACCTGTCGTAGTTCACTTGGAATGCGATGACGCCGTACGACGATATAGGGTGATTACAGTTCTTGTAAATGTGGCCAAAGCCTCCACAATTGGCGCATTGCATGCACTTTTGTGAATCATCGGATTGTGAAACCAGACGCATATTTTATTTTACTATATGTACGTCTTTATATTGCTTGCAAATCACTTTTTTGGGCAGGATGCCTCGTTATTTTTTATTATACAATGTTATTAGGTAAATGTTGCCACCAAGCAAATGGGGAAAGTACTATTGGACTTGTTTACACATTACAGCTTTGGGATATCCCGAAGCTCCTACTCTCGAAGACAAGGCGAATTATACTTTGTTTTTCGAGACGTTCGGAAAAGGACTGCCCTGCACATTTTGCAAGAACCACTATGCCCGGCATTTCCAAGAGTTGCCCGTTGAGTTATACCTATTTGGTCGTCCGCAACTGTTTGATTGGACAGTCCGATTCCACAATATTGTCAACCGGGAACTAGGGAAACCATTGTGGACGTATGACCAAGCATGGGACTGGTATACAAAGGGATTGTTTGATGGAGTTGTTGTTGAAAAACAAAAATCGTGCGACTATAACAAGGCGTTGTTGCCTCTTAACATATTTCTCATCATATTGCTTATTATCGTATTTAGTTATAAATTTTTTGTTGGAAAAGTGTAATGGCGACGAATTATACAATAACCAACATAGAAATAGCTGATACATTCTATCAGTCTTTGAAAAAAGCGATTTTACAAGTAAAAGAATGGGAAAAGGGTGCAACACAATCAGTTGCAATTGGAGCTATTGAACAATTTAGTTCTGAAGGACATGAACTTGCAGCGTTGAATTATGATCAATATATCAAAGGCGTATCACCGACATTGAAAATGTACCTAGATGAGTATAGAACCATAACTGTGTCAATAATAAAATATTGGATGGATTTAGCCAAAGATGCGAACAAATCAGTAACAAATGCCGAGCTCAAGAAAGAGCATGATAAATATGCTACCCTACTAGAAGAACTGACTGCACTTGCACAAGCAACCATTGGTGTCCGTGCAACAGAAGCGGCAGCTCCCAAGAAAGCTTAGTTGATGAGCAGAATATGTGTGGCAGATGCTGGGTCTACCTCGACCGCTTCCTTTTTGTAAATCTTGAGGAACACGTCTTGGTACTTTTTAAGTGCCGCCTTTTCATCATCTCCATACACGATCTTGAAGCTGATGACAAGGTCACCTAATTTACCCTTTTGTTGAAACACAGGTAGCCCCTTGTTTGTAAAGACCATCGGGCTAGTAGGGTTGAAATATCCCGTGCTAGTCACGACAAGATCCTGGCCGTATGGTGAGATCTTGCGTACAAATCCACACAATAGGTCGTCAAGTTTCAAGTCCATGTTGATTCGAATGTTGGAGCGGTCATCTACAACAGTGTTGGGCGGGCAACCATAGTGGAAGACTACAACGAGATCATTAAAATTGTTCGTCCCTTTGTTAAAGTGACCTTTGCCATCTAGTTTGTGTTGAAAGTTATCTGGGATGCCCTTTGGAACTTCCATCTTGAACGACTTTTTATACGATGCCTCCTTGAGGCCATGACAATGTCCGCAAGACTTGTTTGATTTAATACTTGTCCCATTGCCAAAGCACGCGGGACACGTAGACTGTGTCATGAACATGGGTCCAAGACGTTGAGTGATGTTGCCTGATCCGTGGCATGTCATGCACTTGATAATGTCCTTGGGATCGAGTGCACCACATCCCTTGCAAGCGTGACACGTGTTGGTGATTTCATAATCTATCTTTTTGGTTGTACCTGTGAACACTTCCTCCAAAGTCACTTCACAATGAATGATATTAGCCTGTTGTTGTGGTCGGCCACCCCCTCCAAACATTTGGCCAAACATTTGACCAAAGTCTCCGCCCCCACCAAACATATTTCTAAACATGTCGGACATATCAGGCGCGGAACCTGGACCACCTACGTCATCCATTGTACCGAAGCGATCATAGTGGGCGCGTTTGTCCTCGTCGCTCAACACTGTATAAGCCTCGGTGAGTTTTTTAAAGATCTCGGCAGATTTAGGATCGCCATTGTTCTTGTCGGGATGGTGCTTCATGGCTTTTTCCTTGTACGCCTTTTTGATTTGATCAGCAGGTGCGCCCTTTTCGACACCAAGTACATCGTAGTATTCCATTGCAGTATTACATGTTGACCTGAAATTGTTCTTTATATATCCATCATCGCAACATTGTGGGTTGATGTCCAAATAAAGGTGTGTTGCCCATCATTACATGATTTATTTTTTATCGATGTATACTATAAATCAAATGGATACTTTTAGAATTACCCGATGATTTACAATATAGTGTATTAAATGAAAACCTACCACTATTAGCCAATTATGTGATTTCCCATAAAAATGTTAACATTGATAACCTCAAATTATCACATATTTTAATGTTGATGTTTAAACATCTTAATGACAACATCGATATTAATAGGTTTGAATTCGGATTTGATCTGCATGACACACTCAATAATATGTATGCAACTTCAATAACATTTTTAGGCGATAATAAAATAAATATAGTTTCAATTGATATACAGGTTAAGTCGAAAGGTAAACCATCATTTGTGGATGAAAAAGATTATACATATGTAGATTTCATTGCAAACGGAGTGAATACAGGCGATTATGAAAACAAAATAAAACTTCATTTCGAAAATCTAGAAGGATTTATTAATTGTATCGATGCAGGCATTGTTTTGGCAAATCACGAGTCTAGTCTAATTGAAAATTTTGTCAAGGATCATATATGTTTCAAGAAGCACGCTAACAACCTTGATCCAAATAAAGTAAATAAAAGGAATGATAAAATCGTCAAGGAAAGTCCGTTGATTAACAAAGTCATAAGTTTTGAAAATATTTCAGGTATAACATACAATGCATTTTATGGATATCCTGACGTTAAACGGATATCACTTAGTGTTGACCAAGCAAACACATTAATAAAGTTCATGTATAAACGAACCCATCATGTGACAGGTGGGTCACATAAAATGATAACTATTCTTGGCCGTAATCGCAAAGTGACTAAAATCGGAAGAACTGATACTGTCCGTAAAATCTAAAATGAAAACAGATAGTGTATAATAAGTATTTTCTTTTTCATAAAGTAATGTATGGTATAGATTTTAGAAAGGCTGTTCTCAGAATGTATCATTACTTTCAAAGCT
>Ga0214249_1000472_pt1 | contig 16878 bp, 9 predicted proteins | sample TroBogypolimnion_17_FD_153087 | JGI IMG/M metagenome (GOLD analysis project Ga0214249, IMG submission 153087) | Freshwater microbial communities from Trout Bog Lake, WI - 23JUN2009 hypolimnion | ecosystem: Environmental > Aquatic > Freshwater > Lake > Hypolimnion/Profundal zone | place: Trout... | reverse complement strand
GCCTCCACAACTACAAATCTTCAAAACGAACATGAACTCTCTTCTCTCTTCCTTCCATCATCTCTCCATCATCATGCCGCCACTGCCCGAGCCCGAGAAGCGCCTGGCTGAACTCAAGGCCTTTACCGAGGTCCTCGCAGACAAGTTTATTGATTACGACCATCTAGACGTCTACGATTCCGTATTCCGCCAACGGGTGGACGAAATCCTCGACGCAATCAAGTTTGACGAAGACAGTCAACATATCGAAGAGTTCGGCGAGTATATTCGCGCGACGAACTCTACGAAGTGCCGTGATTTCCTGAAATTCTTCACGATGATCCTGGCCCATTTCGGTCAGTAAAAAGAAAAAGGTAAAACGGATCCACAATTTTTAGATTTAAGAACAGGCATACCCAAATACATAAGAACAAAGATGCCCTCTAGCAACTGCGTCAACGTTCAGATCCGTATCATCCGCGACAACTGCAACTCCCTGAAGGATGAGATCTTCACGCTCAGCAAGGGCACGCACAACGACTGGCGTATCAACCACAAGTCCGCGTTCTCCGCGACGAACTCCACGATGTTCCTGCCCAGCCGCACGGATGTCCTAGAGTATCTCCACAACATCTTCGATCTCCTGAAGGTGGATGACGAGCGGTTCCAGTTCCTCCAGTTCGATGTTCCGTGCTACCCCGTTACCATGGTCTCGCGTTCGGACGTACTGGTGGGCAGCCAGACGTTCGATAATCTCGTGCGAGTTGTAGAGAGTGTCCTCTACAACTGGCCGTACGATGTCGAGCACTGGTCGGCGGGCGAGAGCGAGTCTACTTAGACGACCGCTTGCCGATATGGACAAAGGTGTCCAGCACAAACAGCATAAACACGCCCGTGAAAATGTAGAGCAGGAGATCGTGGGTTGACGTCTCTCCTCCCGATCCTTCGCGCTCCATACGGCGAATGAGTTTTTCCACGCGGGTATCGTATCCGCCACGAGACTCGGACTCCGACTGGGGCGGGGCGTAGGCGAATCCGGGAGTTCCGGGGATGAGCGGACCCTTGTAATCGCGCACACTGAACGGCTCAATCTGATTCGTTCCCGACCGACTTCCGCCTCCTCCGTTCATCGCCGGAGCATAATTATCCGTCTCGTCGGAATCGCGGGACGATATGGGGAGGGTTTTCGTGAGTTCACCGATCGTTTTGGAATGCTCCTGTAAAGCATTCTCGGTGCGGCGAGTCGGCGAGTTATAGATTTTGTCCTCGTCCTTCATTCGTCCCTTTTTCCCATATGACCCGCCGAACGCTTCGTCTAAGGATGCGTAGGACGCCATTGTGAAACTACGGGTAGAAAAAATCAGCGATAAAGTAATAATACCAGCCATGCAGAAGAATGCTCAGTTCATCGTTGCCGGAATCCTGGTCCTCTATATCGTGTTTGCGACCCGCCCCGCTCCCCGCGTAGTCACATCCCTCCTGGCCTCGCCCGTTGCCCAGCTCGCGGCCTTTGCGGGTGTCGTCTACCTCGGATCATCGGTCTCTCTCCTCGTAGCAGTTCTGGCGGCCCTGGCGGTCGTTCTCTCCATCCCTGCGCGCGAGTACAAGGACGATAACGAGAAGATTCCCGCCGACGTAAAAGATGCAGTCTCGTCGCTCCTGAAAACGGCCGGAAAGAAGGACGCTTCATCACCCCCCGCTCCCCTCCCTACCGGCTCCAAGTCCGAGAAGACATCGGAGAAGAAGCCCTCGGAGAAGAAGGGAGGCGAGCCTGAGGCGGCGGCTGATAAGGTGGTGTCGTCCGAGGGCGGTTCGGGCAGCGAGAAGTTCACTCTGCGCGATGCTGCTCCCTTCTAATCATCTAATAATGTTGTGAATGAATAATATAGGACGATATGTTACTTGAATCCATTAACGGCAGCAAACTCTTTGTTGGGTTAATGATGATTTTTCTGAATATTGGGAGCAAGTTTATTACCATTGATCTTTCGGAAACCCAGAAAGAGTTTCTCACCAACTCGATTCTCCGCCAGGTCCTTATCTTTGCGATTGCGTTCATTGGAACGCGCGATATCCTGATCTCGCTCGTGTTGACGGCCGTATTCACGATTTTAGTGGATGGGCTGTTCCACGAGTCCAGCCCGATCGGAATTCTGCCGAAGAGTATTCGTCCGTCGGTGAAGAAAGCGACCGATCCGTCCAATGGACCGTTTGGAATGCTGCGGGTCATGTCGGGGGTCCCTGAGACCGTCCAGAACCCTGCTTACGATGTTCGCGAACCAGTCATTGGAACCACGTAAGGTGTTTTCGCTTTTTGTATGTGAATCTAGTATAATACGATGGCTTCCTTCATGAGGGCATCGGGCTTGACCCCGCGACAGCCTGTTCGCGTGGTGACGCCCCCCACACCTCAACCTTCCCCGGCTCCAGCCGGAGTTGTGTCTACCCACCTTATTCCGTCGGAGAGCAATGTGTATACTCTCGGAAGCCGTGAATTTCCGTTCGCCGAGGCGTATATCGGAGGAAACACTCTGTACATCGGCGGAACCCCCTTGGGCGTAGATACGAACGGTAACTTTGTAGGAATTAACAATACTACCGGCCAAACCGCCTTTGCGAACGACGACATGACGGAAAACTTCTTAGTTGCGACGGGAACCGATTCGAGCGGGAGCACGATTCAGTGGAGCGTAGACGGTGCGAACTGGTACCCCGCAAACTCGACAAACACGCTCGCCACGGGAACGTGTGTCGCCTGGAACGGAGCAGTATGGATCGCCGCCGGATCCTCCGTTGTCGTGAGCACGGACGGACATACCTGGTCTGCTCCCTTAACTCCTCCGGCCTTCAACGGAAACGCCCAAGCCATTGGCTGGAACGGTACGGCCTGGGTACTCCTGACGTTTGATCGCGGCGGACGTACGATTTACCGCAGCCAGGACGCGCAGACGTGGACGCTGGCCTCATTGGACTCCCAGTTTTCCAGTACGGGTCAAGGCAATGCGATCGCCTCGGACGGGAACCGGTTCGTCGCGGTAGGTCAGGGCGATCGTCGCATCATTTACAGCGACGATGATGGACAGACATTTTCGCCGAATACGACAGGCGAAACGTTCAGTTATTCAGGAAATGCGATTGCCTACAACGGAAACATCTGGGTCGCCGCCGGAATTAATGTGTCCGGAGGATCTACGCACTCCCAGTCACTCCTGTGGAGTTCCGACGGCATTGATTGGTCAAATGTGTCCTCCGCCACACTAGGAAACCCCTCAGTGTACCCCGGAAACCAGGTATTGGGCGCAGGGGATATCTATACCCAGTCTCTAGCCTGGAACGGACTCTTTTGGGTCTTTTCGGGCGCCGATAATCTTCTTTACCGAAGCATCGACGGACTCAACTGGACGAACGGTGCGCAGATTGGATCCGCAACCATTAACTCGGTGGCGTGGAACGGAACGTACTGGATTCTAACCGGCCAGAACCTGACGCCGATAGGCGGCGGTAGTTCGGCGGCCCAGAGCGCGATTGCGTACAGTTCCGATGCGATCACTTGGTCAACGATCAATACTTCCGGGTTTTCAGCGGTAGGTGCCGGTGTTGCGTCTCGTCGTCCCCTACCCTACGTCGGATCGTCGTACCGCGGCATCCAGGGAAATCAGGGCCCGCCCGGAATCGGTACGATCGCGAGTTATGCCCGCGGAACGATGGATGCGTCGTCTCCGCAGACGTCGAATACGTACGTGGCCGCAATCGGCGATGTGATTGGGTTTAATCAGACAACAAACTCGTTCGGAGACGATATCACGTTTGACGGATCAGCCAGTACCCTCGTCCTCAATCCTTCCAGGACCTATTCGCTCGTGGCTTCGGTCCCCCTCTGGACATCCGTAGGAACGACGTACGCGTCCTTCCGCTGGTACGATGTAACCAGCACTCCCACCCCACTCGGAGCGGCACAGTTAGCCGAGAACGGGATTGCCGAGGCAGTTGTGTCCCCCTCCAATCTTATGACCGTATGCCTGAAAATCGAGTACGTTTCGTCGTTCAACAACGAACAGATCACCTCGCTCGGCACGAACAACGCGTACGCCGGAATCGCTGACTACCCTTGGTTTGAAGTAACTGTTCTCGGTGGACTTGTGTCCTCCACGAATCTGATTGGAGCTACCGGAGTGGCGGGAATGAACGGCGCTCAAGGTTCTCAGGGACCACAGGGTGTTTCGGGTCCGCTGGGTCCGACTGGACCAGTAGGAAATACCGGTCAATCATTCTTGAGCGCCCCCAATTTCCCCACCACGAACGTAGGAAACTATGGAGATACGTACTTCGATACAACAACCAATGAACTGTACGGTCCTAAATCGCCTACCATTGTGTACAACACGAATACGGACGGACAGTATCAGTGGACATCCGTCTGTCCCTTCGTAGGAAACTGGTCAACCATCGCACCGCTCAGCAGTGTGGCCACCAGTCTGTACATCGCCCAGAACAGTGTGGACGGAGGACCGGGACAGGTCTTTAACGGTCAGTTTACGAACGGAAACTGGGTGTTTACCTCTCAACAGATTGCCCCGGCATACTGGACAGGCGTAGCGTCGTCGGTGGACGGTCAGTACGTCTATGCCGTTGCCGCGTCAAATGCTACCGGCGGCCAGAACATTGCTATTTCCAATGTACAGGCTGGATGGGGGTATTCCTCCAACGCGAATTCCTACGGTTTCTGGTCATCAGTAGCCTGTTCGTACGACGGATCGTCCGCCATTGCCGCGGAAAGCAAGCATCCGGACGGAACGGCGGGAGCCCTGTACACGTCCACCGATTACGGGTCGAACTGGTCGCCGTATGTCGGAAGTCCCCTGGGTCGGTGGGGAAGCGTCGCGTCGTCGGCCGACGGTCAGATCCTGTACGCAGTTCAGGCGGCCAATGATCTTGAAAACGCGGGATGGATCTACGAAACCACCGATTCCGGAACGACCTGGACACAGATCCCGGGAACCGAGAATCTCACGGGCGGAGGCTGGAATTCAGTGGCTTGTTCAGCGGACGGTCAGAAGGCTCTAGCCTCGCAGAACGGGGTAGGTGGAGTGTACGTCAGCCCCTACCCCGGGTCGCCATGGTACCCGGTCCCGTCACTCCCGTCAAACAGGATGTGGACATCCGTCGCGACGTCCTCGGACGGCACGGTTTTCCTGGCGACGGCATTGAGCGATTTCATCTACGTCAGCCGGGATTACGGAGTCACCTGGACGCAGGAAAGGGATTCAGGGGCCGGACAGTGGTCGGTCGCAGGAGTGTCCCCCGACGGGTCGACGTTTATGGCCGGTCAGTCGAACGGTACAGTGTTTACGAACGGTACCAACTGGCCATTTGTTACGAATATTGTGGGGTCGCAGGGAGCTACGGGAGTCCAGGGACCTGCAGGCGCAACTGGACCGGCAGGGACGGCGGGAGATATTGGACCGACCGGTATTTCTATCCTGACGGGCATCGGTCCTCCTTCTACGCTCATCGGTAAGCCGGGAGATACCTATATCGATGTCTGCGCAGGAATCCTCTACGGTCCTCAGGGGGTTACGTACACACCCAGTTATGCGGCAGGGTCGTGGACGGAGGCAAGCGCTGGGGGGGCATGGGCATCATCCACCATCAACAATTCTGGTCTCATCTACAGTTCGATTGGACTGGCTCTTGCGTTTGGAACTCTGTCGGGCGGAACATTGAATATGGTAGGAACACCCACCCAGCCAACAGGGTACTTGAACTCGATCAACGTTATTGCCGCGACCCCTGACGGACAGACTCTGTATACTGCGGGATACGACTACTTGGGTAGTCCCGTTGGACTTCTCATTACCCAAGACGGGGCAAATACATGGTACAGCGGCGATGTAGGACCTAGTTGGTCTGATGTGGCCTGTTCAGCCGACGGTTCGTTTGCGATTGGGTTTACATCAGGAGGAGTGGCTCCCAATTGCTTGTACACCTCGTCCAACTACGGCGTGAACTGGATTCCGAACGCTTACTTATCCAATCTTGCGGTTGCGAACTTACCCCCAGACGGATACTACTACTTCACCAGCGTGGCGTGTTCGGCCGATGCCCAGACACTCGTGGCCGCATGCCAGCAGGACAGTACAGGCGCACCAGGATCTATCTACGTCAGCCACGATCAGGGCGCGACGTGGACAACTACTAGCCCCGCCTACGGATTCGCTCGGATTGCCTGTTCCGCCGACGGAAACGTCATTTACGGAAGTTTGAGTGTCCTGCCCAATGTAGGTGCCTGGGAGTATTCCGTGGTGAGCGCAGACGGCGGAGTCACGTGGACATCTCTCACCAATATTCCAATTTTTACAATCATCGCCTGTTCAGCCGACGGGTCAACAGCAATTGCGGCCGATGGAATTAATGGAGGCGTGTACTGGAGCACCGACCAGGGATCGAATTGGTACACCCAGGCAGGTATCGCCAGTCGTAACTGGACATCTGCCGCAATGTCCCTCGATGGATCCAATGTTGTGCTTTCCAGTGCTAATGGATTGTTCGCAGGTGTTCCAGGTGAGGTTCCCACCGTATCTTGGCCTCTCGCATTCTCCGTCATGATTGGTCCTACCGGTCCATCGGGAGGCCCGATCGGTCCGTCAGGTCCATCTGGTCCAAGCGGTGTACAGGGCCCCAGCGGTCCTACCGGTGCTTCCGGCTTATCGGGACCCACTGGTCCTACCGGCGAGACAGGGTCGACGGGTGAGACAGGTCCGACGGGTGAGACAGGTCTCTCTGGGCCGACGGGCGAGACAGGACCGACGGGTGAGACGGGTCTCTCTGGACCGGCAGGCGAAACTGGACCGACCGGCGAGACAGGAGCGACAGGTGAGACGGGACCCCTCGGATTAGCCGGACCACCGGGACCGTCGGGACCGTTGGGACCTACAGGACCTCGGGGTATCACAGGGCCGACGGGACCGCTAGGATTGACTGGTGTGCGCGGCATTCAGGGACCCAAGGGCGATTCGGGCGGACCCACAGGACCGTCTGGACCGACAGGGGTGAAAGGACCCACTGGACCTACGGGACCTTCAGGACCCCAAGGACCGTCAGGACCCCAGGGACCGTCAGGTGTCGTCTCGGTCGCCTCAGAGAACTTCATGGTCACTACAGGGTTTGGAACGTACGATATTGCCTACACGTACGACGGCAATAGTTGGGTAGGAACCGATAGCAATGTGTTCACGGGAACCAGCGGGGACGGATACGCCTGGGGACTTGGATGGAACGGGAACATGTGGGTGGCGACAGGTAATGGATCCAATACCCTTGCTTATTCACCCAACGGCATGAACTGGACGGCAGTTACGTCCTCTCCTTTCCCCGATTACGCGTGGGGCGTGGCGTGGAACGGGAACATGTGGGTAGCGACGGGTGGATACACTGGATCGATCGAGGCGTCGATCGCCTACTCGTACGACGGCATGACGTGGACAGCGGTGGATACTTCAAGCAGCCCGATCTTCTCGTATGGCGGATACGGAGTTGCCTGGGGAGGATCGTACTGGGTAGCCGTGGGCGGAGGTTCCAATATGTTCGCGACCAGTTACGACGGTGTGAACTGGACCCCCCAGGCCTCGAACGTGATTTTTGGAGATACGGGGGTTCAGGCCATCGCGTATAACGGCAATCTGTGGGTCGCGACAGGTAACAAGGGCGATCCAGGGACGTCCACCATTGCCTACTCAACCGACGGATCCAACTGGGTAGGTGCTGATGCCTCCTCCAACATCTTTTCAAGTTGGGGTAACTCGGTGGCGTGGAACGGTACACTATGGGTGGCGGGTGGAACCAGTGCGAGCGGTCACTGCCTGGCTTACAGTTACGACGCCTCCAACTGGACCCTGTCGCCCAGCCAGACGTTCAACTTCGATTGCTGGAGCGTGGCGTGGAACGGTGCTGTCTGGGTAGCCGCGGGCGATTCGAATGCGACTCTGGCTCGGAGCACAGATGGCATTCACTGGACACCGATTACCAACTCGCTGTTCACCGACGGGTACGCCGTCGCGGCCCGTCGCACGCTCTACCGCACCACACCTCCGTTCACGGGCGGACCCGTAGGTTCTGTTCTCTACACAACATGCGGCGGAACAGTGGCGGGAGCCCCCGGGTTCACGTACGATACCCTTTCGGGAGTGACGCTGTCGGGCGATTTCCTACCTGGATCGGCGGATACCTACAATCTGGGATCGGCCGACAAGCCGTGGCACCACTTGTATGTGGGGGCAGGAACGGTCTACATCGGCGACGTGGCGATTTCCAGTGCCTCGGGAAGCATTACCTTCACGAATGCGTCGGGTCAGGCCGCGTTTACATCAGGAACGACATCACTTGTGACCGAGAACTTTGTGGTGGCGGTGGGCTACACGGAAGTCGGTATGTACACGATGGGCTGGAGCCCCGACGGAATCAACTGGACCGGCACAACAGTATCAAGCGGAGCCTTCAGTTATGCGGGGTTCGGAGTTGCATGGAACGGGGCGATGTGGGTGTCGGTGGGATCAGGTGCCCCAGGATATTCCATTGCGTACAGTTCCAACGGACAGGTGTGGACCCCCGCTGATCTCGGAGGCTCAACCTTCAATTATGAAGGCGGTCTTGATGTGGCGACCAACGGTCAGGAATGGGTGGCGGTAGGTATGGACGGATCAAATTCCATTGCGTACAGCTCCAACGGTATTCAGTGGCAGGGTCTGGGTGGATCAGTATTTGGATCGTATCCGGGATACGGAACGTGCGTGGCGTGGGGCAACAATATGTGGGTCGCAGGAGGTACGGGCAACTGCACGATCGCAACGTCCACCGACGGACTCAACTGGACAGAAGTGGATTCGTCGGCAGGGTACATCTTCCCGGGAGAAGGACCGGGCTGGGTGTACGATATTGCCTATAACGGAACACACTGGGTGGCGGTTGGATACAGCGCGAATGGAACAGTGGCCTACTCCACCGATGCCAAGAACTGGACGTTCGCAGACAGCGGAGGAAGTCCGTTCTTCCAGTACGGTGGTATCTCAGTTGCCTGGAACGGAGTGCAGTGGATGGTAGGAGGTCAGACATCCTCTGGATACGCCTTGATCACCAGCTCAAATAGTTTCTCATGGACACCTATTGTAAATTCATTCTCCGACGGATATTTCTTATCTGTCTACGGTATTGACTGGAACGGAAGCGTGTGGACCATCACAGGATACACTGATTTTTCGGGAGCACCGGGTGGCGGGTACTACATGGCCTACACGTCCGACGGCTCCAACTTTACCACCGTCAACAATCCTCTCCAACTCAGCCCAGACTACTATGAAGGGCCGTTATTCCCCTCGGCAATCACACTTGCATCTCGCCGCGTCCTGCCCTATATGGGTACATCTCCCTCTGCGCCGACACCCACTCCCCTCATGACCGAAAACTTCATGTTGGTGGGCGGATACAACGACGATTATGGATTCTCGTTCGGATACTCGTACGACGGCATCACGTGGCAGGCACAGAAGAACAATAACACCGTAAACCTGGTTCAGGGTAATTCGGTGAAGGGAATCGCATGGAGTGGGAACATGTGGGTGGCCGCAGTGGCAAGCCAGAACAACCCGATCATTGTGAGTTCCGACGGATTCAACTGGATGCCGACGCTCAACGCATCAGCTATTTTCACCAGTGGCAATGGAATTGCTTGGAATGGATCTGTTTGGGTCGCGTCGGGTTCAAACTATAACTCACCCTACTACTCGCTCGCATACTCGACAGACGGTCTGACTTGGACTCCCGTGTCCAATAGCGGAACGCTTATGTACGAAAGCACTCGGGCAGCATGGAACGGAAATATCTGGGTAGCGACAGGAAGCGTGGATGGAAATACCAGCAGTCTCGCCTACTCGTACGACGGTATGAACTGGTCGGGTGTGTCCAATAGCACGCAACTCACCTACACGGCACGGGGAATTGCCTGGAACGGGAACTATTTCTTGGTGACATGTTACCCAGCATCATCAGGGTCGACCTCTACAATCCTGAAGAGTTACGACGGAATCAACTGGGCGGGTGTGGATACGTCGTCCAACGTCTTTACATCGCCTGTAGGCGGACTAGGAATCGCCTGGAACGGAACGATGTGGGTGGCAGCTGGAAGGATAAATGTCAGTGGTGGTGGAAGCATCGTCTACTCTCACGACGGATCCAACTGGACGTGCGCGGATGCGGGAGCACCGATCTTCAACAATCCTACCGGAACCGGCGTTGCGTGGAACGGCAGGGTATGGGTCGTCACGGGTTGGGGCCCTTCCAATGTCAACCAGACGCCCAACTATGCACTGACATATTCGTACGACGGAATCAGCTGGAAGGAACCCGATCTGGATAAGACGCTCTTCCCGTACGGCGTCGGATACTGTCTGGCAGCTCGTCGCCCTCTGCCGAACGTAGGAACCAAGCAGGTCTCGGTGGACCCCCCGAAGGTCATGACCGAGAACTTCATGGTGGCTGCAGGATACGGCAATGCAGATCTCACCTACTCGTATGACGGTCTCAAGTGGTATGTCGCAGACACCAGCAATATCTTTAACGCTATGGGCAACAATGGATATGCGTGGGGCGTGGCGTGGAGCGGGAACCTCTGGGTAGCAACAGGCGAGGGATCCAATACCCTCGCATACAGCTCCGACGGCATTCGGTGGACGGGTGTCCAGAACTCGCCGTTCACAAGTGCAGGGTGGTCGGCGGCGTGGAACGGTCAGATGTGGGTGGCTGGGGGTTCTGGAACCAATACGCTCGCTTACTCTCTTGACGGTATCAATTGGACGGGAGCCGACGCCTCGTCAAATATATTTTACAGTGGTGGACCGGGTCCTGGTGGAGCCTACGTCGTGGCGTGGAACGGTTCTTACTGGTTGGCGGGAGGAGGGTATGCGACAAGCAACATATTCGCCTACTCTTACGACGGATCCAACTGGACAAAGGTATCGACGAATGTGTTCGGAGTAGAGTGCCAGGGTCTCACGTGGAACGGCAAGTTCTGGGTAGCGGCAGGGTCAAGCGGAGAAGGAGCAGGTGGGCCCAACTTCGCATACAGCTACGACGGAATCACCTGGACGGCGGGGATATCAAGTGCTCTCTTCTCACAGTGGGCGAACGGCGTGCAGTGGAATGGTCAAATGTATGTGGGATGCGGAACAGGCAACACGGGAACACTCGCATACTCCTACAACGGATCCAACTGGTTCCCTGCCTCTAACAATCCGTTCACGGCTGTGGGAGGAGCAAGTTGCTGGAGTGTGGCGTGGAACGGAGCCGTATGGATCGCAGCAGGCGACCAAGATCTGTCGGACGGAGCTCAGTCCATGGCCTACAGCTACGACGGAATAAACTGGACGACACTCAGGAATCCTCTAGTCAACGCGTATTCGGTGGCCTCGCGTCGTGTCCTGCCCTACATTGGCTACTCTCCTGCTCATTCGAGCACAAACTTACCGTTCGGAATCGCTAACAACCTGACTTGGGTATCCAGCGGGTTTGCATCAACCTACCAGGCATCCATTTCCAATGTAAGTCCTTACCTCACGACCTCTTCGGCCATTCACTACAACGTCACCTGCGACTCAACCAACCTAGCCGATGCTTACAGCTGCTGGGTATTTAGTGCGAATCCTACCAATATGAGCGGAGGAAGTATCACGTTCTACTCCCAGAACAGTCCCGAAACTTCCGCCAATTTCCCGATCACATGGTCGGTCAAATCCTTCAACAACAATAATACTCCTCCAACCATCACAAATCTGTACGTCGATAGTTACTCTGATTCCAATGCGTACCTTGTGTGGACGGAAACAAATGTAGTCCTGCGTAATGCGACCACCTCCTACATATCTGGCGGATCGCCGAACACTGCCACGGTCTCCTCTCTCACTGCTGGAAGTTGCACGGTCACAGGAATATACACCGATACCTACAGCGTAACCATAAACGTATCAAATCCTTACGGCGGTGCGTCGGCGTCGGTCACTATCAGTATTCCCTGCTTTCTCGGATTTGTCCTGCTAACGACTCGTGAAGGCCCAGTTGCGGCTCAGGATATCGTGGTAGGGATGGAGATGCTCCAGCCCGATGGTGTCACCTACAGCAGGGTGAAGAAGGTTCTCACTCGTAATGTGACCGAACATACTCGTCCAGCCGATGCTCGTCTCTTCGCCGACCCGTCTGAAAAGATGGTGGTGACTGCGTGGCACAAGATCCGCTTTTCCGATGAGGCGGCAGAGAAGAAGGCGGACGAACATCCTCGTCTGCACGAAGTCTTCCGTGAATTACCTCTCCCCGTCTACCATTTCCACCTCGAGCATTACACCCACAAGATCCTGATCCACGACACAGACATTATTGCCGAGAGTTTTGTCCCTGAGAACCCCGCTTAAACTTAAACTTAAACAGATGACCACTAACCAATCAAATGATTCCAGTTGTCATTATTAATTTGCCGCATCGCGCTGATCGGCTTGAACATATACGAAAAGACTGGCCCGATGCATTGGTTATGCCTGGGGTCATTCACGAGATGCCCCATACAGGGTGTGGATTGGCGCATATCGGGGCAATACGCAAGGGGCTACAGAGTGCGTCAATGTGCCTCGTTCTGGAAGACGATGCTCAATTGGTCGTTCCCAGAGCAGAGGTGGAAGACTTTATAAAGACGTTGACACCAGGTGGATGGGATGTGATTTCGCTGGGGACACAGCACGATGTTACGGACCCTGAAGCGAGGCATGTAAGTACGCTCAAGTTCTGTCGGAAGGACGGGATGGTTCAGTGTGAACCCACATCCCGACTCGTATCGACCCACGCATGTCTTTGGTCAGCCGAAGCCCTCCCCCTTCTCCAAGACTACGAGACTGCTCTTCTTGGAGGAGCGTTTCTCCCTATTGATCGCATGATTTTCAATGATCACTGGCACCCTGACGACAAGAGTTCGTGGGAAACGTGTTTAGAGGTTGCGCTCAAAGGCGTAAAACCTCCTCCCATCGCCTGGAACGTCCCGAGATCATGGTCTACCCTCCGAACGATGTTTATTCAGTCGTATGGGATGGTATCGGATCACACAAACAAAGAAAATCTAGATTTGACGGAAGAAAATTCCATCCTGTTCAATGTATTTGAAACCATGCAGCCAACTGCCGAACCTAGACCAGTACGATCACTGGATGTGGTCTTCCCGAGTAAGTAAGAGTTAACAACTATAATTCGCTCTTGATAATAACAGTAGGACATGGCGAGCTACAATAGCTCCGACGTCACAGACATGATAAGATGATCTCAGTCATTCCGAATGCGTCTCTCAGCGGCCAAGTCGACGACGACGGATTCACTCACCCTGAAGGATCCCAGCTCACCTTGAATTACAGTTCCATTACACCCTATCATCACGAAGCCATCAAGTATCTCCTTGATCGCGTCGCACGGTTGGAAGAGACCATCTCGTCTCTTTTACTACTTCGCTAAATTGTCTCGGTAGGCAGAATACAGCTTGGAGCTCACGACCTCCTGCATCTCTAGGGTGAACGAAAAGTTGCCGTAGAGAACTAGGGGGCGGCCGTAACAGTCCGTCAGTTTCAGTTTAATCACCGAAATATTCTCGGGTTCGGGGAAAATTACTTTGTTCGTAATGGTGTCGGACCCGTTTACGTAAATAATATTGTTTTTGCCGGCGGCGACCACGATCTTGGCGAATGCGGGTATAGCCGTTCCGTTGAACGATACATGATCAACCGCCTCATACTTCTCCAGATTCAGGAGGACGTAAGTATTCGCCCAAATATCCGTGATAGATTCGCTGGTATACGACGACGCCCCCGAATACGCATTGCTCATGAAGCCAAGGTACGATCCCAGTCCGGTATCGAACGGACGCGTCGTGGCTTCGCGGGATACACAGCACGTTCCGCTCGTCATGGTCGGAGTAAAATTGAGGGAGAACGGGGTGGTCGCGGATAAGGTACACTTACCCGTCACCGAATCAAATGCTACACCCATGGAAAATCCAACGGCCGATGAGACCGATGCTGTAATAGCAGATGCTAAAGTCGTACCGGTATAATTGCCGTCCGAGATCGTGCACTGAACTCCACTCACCGTGAAATTCGTGTTTTCCTGTGTCGCCGAGAAATCGTACCACGTGTTCGGCAGCTCGATGCTGGACAGACGCATAGAGGTAATGTTCTTGTACGTTCGGGGAAGCCGGATCGTACAGAAACCGGCGTTCGTAATCCCCACATTGTCGCGGAATCGGGTGTCCACATTGACGACCCGGGGGATGGATTCGGTGGGGTAGACGGCGCCGTAGGTTGTTCGGTCCTGGAAACCGCCAACGGGACGCATGACAGGTCCGCTCATTGTGTTTAGGCCCGATAAAAACAGTTGGGGAAAATGCGGGGTGTAGTATAATAATACAAAGGCATGGCCTCCAACCAGATGTTAGGAGGCACGGCGTGCGGATATATACCGACCGTCCTGGGTGCGGTTGGGACCGGAGGGGGAGGGGGAGGGGGAGGGAGCGGGGCCAATGGAGCGAGCGGAGCGACAGGGCCGTCGGGACCGTCGGGACCTACAGGGCCGTCGGGACCGTCGGGACCTACAGGACCGTCGGGACCTACAGGACCTACAGGACCCACGGGACCTACAGGACCCACAGGGCCGGTCGCGGGATCGGATACGCAGATCATCTATAACAAATTGGGATCCGCAGGTGCTACGGGCGTGTTCACCTACAATTATACCAGCGGAACACTCAATGTGGGTTCGCTAGTAGTCAACAATGGAATCTCCGTGAGCGGAAATGTTTCATTCACAAGCAACTTTACTTACACCCCAACTACTGGACAACTACTGCTAGGGGCAGTTATACCGGCCTACACAATAGGATCGGCCGTTTACGCTATAGGTTCGTCAGCCAGTGGAACCTTAAATTCACCAACAAATCTTACAAGTGTGAATACGGTAGGCGGAACATGGGGATCGTTTAGTGGTAGTTCGTTTGCTTTGTCCTCTCTAACATTTGGAACAGGTATATATTCAAGCGGCAGCGCGACTTACACCAATGGAGGAACGATAAATGCTGTATTCCAGTTTAGTGTAGCAGTTGCGGGGTATAGTACCGGTAACTCCAGTTTATCATTTTCGTTCGGGACCTCGACTGGAAATTACACAGTGACTTACATCGGATCGGGATCGGGGACAACATCACTTACTCTAACGAATCCAGCCTCCGCAACCGTGTATACTTTCTCGTCACCTTTTCCGGTGTATATACAGGTTATTCGTACAGGTACATCACTAGTCTTTCAGTTTAGTACAACGTCGTTTGCGTCAGTGGCGACAGTTTACACGACACCGGCAATTACATCAACAGATGTATTTATCGTAAATAGCGTTGTGAATATGAACTACACCGGAAATTCAATTGTTAATTTCAAGGTGTACGCCGTCAGTATAGGGTCTCCTTACACCACGTTAGAGGTAGACGGCCCAGTCGTTATTAACGACAGCGCGTATTCTGGAACAAATGCTTTGACTATATCGGGACCCACCCTGATCCAAGGCGGTCTTACAGTTTCTGGAAATATAACATCTACAGCGGGAACCACCACGCTCAGTTCTCTGACGGTCAACAGCTTATCCGGAACGACTATGACCGGAGATCTCAACATGAACCTCAAAAACATTACCAATTTAGGTGCGGACGGGTTTTCGTTGAATTCTCTGACTGGAGGGATCACTGTGACCAACGGTTCAGTAAACGCATCAGGGACGGTATACGGGGGGGTGTATAATTACTACAAATTCACTACATCTTCCGCGATTACTTCGGTAGGAACTATTCCCAATGTATACTACTTTGCGGTAGGCGGTGGAGGCGCGGGCGGATATAACCAAGGCGGTGGTGGAGGTGCTGGCGGTCTACAAACCAACGATGTAAACATTTCTGGTCTTGTGTCTATTTCCAGTGAATATATAGCGAGTGGTGGTATAACTCTAACGGGTGGTCAGACATATAGTATTAACATTGGAGGCGGGGGGAACACAAATCCACCTGGAAACGGAACACCAACTGTATTTTCGGGTTTAGGAATTACCACCATAACCGCAAGTGGTGGCGGTTCTGGAGGTAGTGGTAGTGCTTTTACATCTTCAGGTTCGTCTGGTGGTTGTGGAGGAGGTGGTGGACTTGTAAACGGGGCGAACGGAGGTACGGGATCTCAAGGTGGAAATGGTGCTGCTGGCAGTTCATCAACAACAGGTGGTGGTGGTGGTATCGGCGCATCGTCAACAAATACCAGCGGTGGGTTAGCATTTTCGTATCTAGGTACATCGTATGGCGGTGGAGGCGGAGCTGGTCAAACCGGTGGGTCTGGGTATCCTGGTGGCGGCGGAGGTGCTGGACAGGGCGGTAATGGTACAAATCCTGGTGGAAACGCCACAAACGGTACGGGTTCGGGTGGAGGTGGAGCTGGTCAAAATTTTACGTATGGAGGTACTGGAGGTACGGGCGTCTTCATTCTTCTTATTCCTTCACCTACCTACACAGCATTATCTCTCGGCTCAATGTCCATCAACACGAACAGCAATCTCCAGATCTCTGCGACCTCTAACATTATTCTCTACCCATCCACGGGCGGAAGCGTAAACCTCTCCGGTGCCCCCCTCACCGGCGTGTCCGGCATCGCCTTCTCTGGATCCTACATCGGTATCGGAACCAACATCAGCCTGGGCGGAACAACCAATATCGCCATCGGGGTATCCGCCGGGTACAATGTCGGTGGTGCGACCTCCAACTTCGTGGGCATCGGTCAGTCGGCCGGCTCCAACTCT
>Ga0214249_1000470_pt1 | contig 16909 bp, 16 predicted proteins | sample TroBogypolimnion_17_FD_153087 | JGI IMG/M metagenome (GOLD analysis project Ga0214249, IMG submission 153087) | Freshwater microbial communities from Trout Bog Lake, WI - 23JUN2009 hypolimnion | ecosystem: Environmental > Aquatic > Freshwater > Lake > Hypolimnion/Profundal zone | place: Trout... | reverse complement strand
TCAACATTTTATACACACCAGATGGACCATTGTTTCTCGCTGAGCAAATTGGATATGTCATGGAAATTGAAAATATCACAGACATCATCGAATATTTCACAATGTTTTACGAGAAACAAATCGTCGACAGTATTTGGTTTCTTACTGATTTGGGTGTATACCGTATCCTTTCCGACTCTGCTGAAGAACATGCATTTGATTTCAAGATCAAATTCAATAGGATGGTCAGGGAAATCGACAAGCATGGGGATGATGAGTTGCGCATTGAAAAACAAGAAAAACACGATTCGATGATACCTAATTCTCCATACTATATGGAACCCGTAATATATCTTGCAGAGGTCGACACGTTTGATGATGGACACATTCTGCTCAAGTTGGGCAAGACCAAAAATATTAAGCAGACTTTCAAGTACATGTGCAAAGAATTCAAGCACGTGTACATGCGTCAAGAATATTTCTGTAAGATGCATGTCGAGTTTATGAAGTGGATCAAGGATCAACCATTGATGACCAAGTACAAGTACGATGGCCCCATCAAGAATGTTTTGGTCGTGACACAAGCCGAGTACATCACTATTGTCAACTTTATGACTGTACACTATGAGAGGTTCAACTAGGTTGTGTATTCATATCTTTTGATTTCTTATCCAATTAAAGGGAAACTCATGTGTAATATGTGAATCCAAAAAGAATGGACATTGTCAACACGCTTCAATGCGCCGGAATAAATCTCGATGTCCACGGCACCCCCAGCAATCCCCTGTTCAGGGCGACGCATATTGCAAAGGTGCTGGGCATATCCAACATTGGCTCGTCCATCAGGGACTTTGGGATGGATAAGAAAGTGCTGCAACAAGTCCACACTCGAGGCGGATATCAAACCGTCATTTTCCTCACATTGGTCGGACTGCGGCATCTTGTAACTGTCTCCCGCAAACCCAAAGCCATCGAGATTGCCAAGCTACTTGGTATTGATGTGATTCCATGCAAAGTGTCAACATTCGAGGCTTCCACACTACGCCAAATCATGGAGGCGTTTGATGGAGAGGTAATGGACCTGCAATATCCCATTGGCCCGTTCTTCATAGACCTGTATTTGCCACGCTACAAGTTGGCCATCGAGTGTGATGAGCAACAACATGATACCAACTTCGAAAAGGACAAAGACGCGACACGCCAAGCATATATTACGTCCCAATTGTGTTGCACGTTTATACGGTACAAGCCCCATACCGATTGCTTTAGCATTTTTCAAGTGATCAACCAAATTTACACGCACATCAAGCAAGCAAAATAAGTATAAAGGTGCATTTGTGAAAAGTCGATATAATCAGTATACCTACCACATATATCACTATGGGTGCCCGCCAATCTGTTCCCGAGCCGCAAGTCATCAAGTCGGTTGTGCCTGCCGAGCCTGAAAAGGCCAAAAGCAAGGCAACAACACCCTTGTTTTCAAAAAGCCTGCTCAGCACAATCGAGCGCCAGTACCCGGGCATGCAACAGCAAACCCGTGCCAAGATACAGACCATGTCACCCGCCGAGAGGCGTATGCTGGCTCGTGCTCATGGCATGTAAAGCTTGCACCGTTTTCACACATCATATCATATTTTTACAAGCAGTGACAATAAACCGTCATTTCTTCTATTTTATTTATAGTGAATTTTCAATGAGTGAAAAATTAAAGAATTTATTTTTCGAATTTCTTGTTGAAGTGAGAACAAAATATTTTAAAGTTCCTTGTGATTCTGCAATATTTGAAGCAAAAGCAAAGGCATTTTTAAAAGAGATAGTAGCATTACAAAACACGAATCCACTTCATGTGACATATCTCAAGGAAGAATTCTATGATGAGCTCTTGAAAGTTAAACACATGTTGTCTGACATAAAAGATAATCCGATACTGTCCGTACAATTTAAAATGGAAACAATGGAGTTGTATAGTAAAGTTTTCTTTTTAATAAATAATGTACGCTGTAGATTTTAGAAAGGCTGTTCTACAAATGTATCATTACTTTCAAAGCTTAAGAAAAGTGAGTATTTGTATGAAGGTAAGTATAGCTTCGATTAGTCGGTGGAACAGAAAATTGTATCCAAAAATTAGGGTCAGAGTAAGTCCAAAAACATCACATGCATTAAAATGTTACATTGAAACTCTTGTTTCCAATAATCCTTTATTGACATGTTCTGATCTTTGTAAATTGGTACATGAAACTTTCTCGTTTGGAGTTTCTAGATAGTTCAAGGTCAATAATATAATTCGTAGCATTGGTTTCTCGTACAAAAGAGTAAAAACTAGAGTGAAGAGTCCAAAGAAAGAAGCTTTGACTTATGAGTTTATACAAACGTACAAAAACTTACCAAATGATGCAACTATTGTGTCAATCGATGAAAGTGGGTTTGATCAAAAAGCTCATAGAGTTTATGGATATTCTAAAAGGGGCGAACAAGCAATTGTACATAATACATATTGTAAGGACAGAAATCGCTACAATTTACTTCTTGGTGTGTCCAATAAAGGTAATAAACAATTCTATATTACAAGTGACAACATCAATGGAATACAATTTAGTAAGTTTATTAGGAGGTTACCATATCCTAAAGGAACTTACTTGTTGATGGACAATCATAGAATTCATAGAACATATGAAGTATGTAATAGCATAATCAGTAAAGGCTACATTCAAATGTTTACACCTCCATATTCACCAGAGTTTAATCCAATTGAACTTGTTTTTGGCATTATAAAATCAAGGTATTACAAAGAAAGGTTACTTCATTCGTTTTCCTCTATTAAAAAATCAGTTTATGAAATTACAAACTGTATAAACAGTACTTGTTTGATGTCTTCTTTTAAACATGTTGAACAATATTTCGTGTATAATGATTCAACCCATGACACTTTCGCAGTTGAAAACTTGAAAAGGATATAAAGAGTAAGTGAGCACTATAATATAAGTAAGAAACAAACTTTACGGTCAAACAAAAGAACATGGTACGTGGGTTGCGAGCATATACTGTTACAAAGTCTGAACTCGTCTCTCGACTTGTGGCTGCAGAGAATGTCCCGCGATTTGAAATCTCAGAGGAGGCACCGCTGCCTTGGCTCCTTGGTTATGCTATATATTATGGTTTGCTCAGCTGTGAAGAAATCACAGAAACCGTTCCTCGCGAAGAGACTACGTTGCCATGCTACTTGGCAACTGTGATCCCAGACAAGCACGACCAGAAGCAATTGGACCGCTATATCATCGCCTCGTCAGATGCGTTCCGTCGTGGGACGTTTATCTTGAACAGGATCGCACAAAAGGTGTGTGGGCCTAGACTTCTTGGAGGCAAGGTATCATCGTTTGACGTGCCTGTTTACCGTCCCAGATTTGAAGATGGCCCAGAGCTGCGAGCAATGAAAGGCTTCATCCGGCTGTTTGACTGCGTACATGGCATTGAAGACTGCTCATTGAAGCATGCCTTCATGCCTGAACGGTTTACAACTTTGAATCCACATGTTGCAGATGTTATTGCTACGGACGTTCTACTTCCAGGGCCACCAACAGGTTGGAGGGACGTCATGGTCGATGGGGGCGTCACTGGTTGGGACAATGCCATCAACAGGATGATGACCCGCTTTTATGGAAATGTCAAAGTACAAGCAATGAAGAACGTCAAGGGGGCGATCGAGGGCTACTTGAATGTCGTTCCATTGCACACTCCAGAGGTGAGGGCTGAACTTATCGAATCGACATTGTACAGGCTTCGCCCTCTGATCATTGATCCAGACGACTGGGCGATGGCAATGGCCTTTCGATTGCCTTTGATGGCAGAGCCTGACTTCTTCATGCCCAAGGACGCACAATGGAGCGAAGACGTATTTTTGATTCATCTCTTTCTCACACGCTTTGGTGTCAAGGAGCGATCCTACCTTCCTGTCGGATCAATGGGTCGACAGTACACGTACTTGGACAGCAAGATTGCATCTCACCTGCTCGAGGGTGCAAAGAACAAGTACCTGGCATCTGAAAAGATTGCTACACGGGCTAGGTTGGCTAACAACCCAGGCAAGCTAGAGAGCGAGCAGGCCAAGGTCGTTGAGAGGCGGGTCAAAGAGGATGTGAGGCGATCACTGTTAAAGAAGGTCAATGCAACGGAAGCTCTTCGACGTGAAAAGTTTGACAAGAAGGAATCCGAATCGCTAGCCAATCTGGACAACGTGGAAGTGCCAAAGACGCCAACACTCGGAGATTTGATTGGTATGACGCCCAACGAGTTCAATGCTCGACGGAAAAAGATCGTTCAAGACATCCGCAAGCGGAACATCGAGAAGGTGACTTCAAAGGGGTTTCTCTCTGAGAAGGAACGGACGCGTTTCAGGAAGGCAGCCAAGCATCGAAAGCGAATCGGGTATGGAAAGATGTGTACTGACACACGGTTTGACTCTCTCGAGACTGACTCGTTTGGTGTGAGGCTGATCCTCAAGACCCGGATCAACATGAACGCTTGGATCGTCCCAATCACCGGACCGGTCATCAGAGCACCCATTGTCAAGAAGCCCAAAAAGGAGAAGATCAGTAAGAAGGAGAGACAGATCAGGGCGATGAACGCATCCGAGGAGCCACAAGTCACAGATCCGGTGCTGAAGAAAGGGATTGTGGTCGGAATTGACGAAGGGCGGGCCAAGCTCTTTACCGCTGCGTGTTTGAAGCGTTCGGGAACGCCCAAGAAGGCATCTTGCATTGTCACTGAGCCCCAAGACAACTGCGACTACAAAAGTGACAAGTGGGTGACGACATTGCTGACCCGAAACAAGTACCACGCCTACACCAAGCTCAAGATCCGAAGGAAGTGGGAGGCAAACCGCATCAAGTCGAATCCTGAGCTGCGAGTGGCATACGATGCATTGTCGCTTGGCAGCTTGCACTCGTGCGATCCAGATTCATGGGACACGCGTTTCCGGACTGAGAGTGTCCACAAAAGTGTCCTTCGCACTGACCTATTTGAAGACAAGGAGAGGGAGCGATGGAAGATGATTGCCTTTCGTAAGAAAAAGACTTGCCTGGATCGTGCGGTCGGAGAGTTCATCTCTGTGGCTCTGAAAGGTGAACCCAAGACCCGACCGTTGGTCGTTGGAATTGGTGATGCAGCCTTTCCACCCAACGGCCCAAGGGGTGAGATCGCTGTCCCAACATCAAAGCTAGCTACAGCGTACAAACGTGCTTTTGAAAGGGTGAGAAAGACCGGACGCCGAGTGGCTGTCTTTCCGATTTCAGAGCACTATACTACCAAGGCGTGCTGCGAGTGTGGTTCAATCACAGAACCGCCCCTTGTGAAAAGAACCTGGTGTACAAGAGACGGAACAAGGATGATTGTGGATGGAGAATCTCGTCGCTTACGATGCTGCAGAACCTGCGAAACCATCGGAAAGTTGCGAGACAGGGACGTTCAAGCAGCTCGCAACATGCACAGAGCAACAATAGCACTGGTCAACGGAAGGGCTCGTCCTGCACATCTGTGTCGGGCAGCTCATGTTGTTGACGAGCCTATTGTAAACGTTTAACGTTCCAAGGTTGATTTTCAACCGCAAGCCGTACGGCTAATAGAGAATACGCTCGGTCTAAAGTGTTTCATTTTAGATTTTACGAGGTGTAAAAACAAAAAGTGCACCAATGTAAAGCAGTCCATATCTTCAAAAGTCATAAGTCATAAACATGGACCAGGTGACAGAGAGCTACCGTACCAATGTCAAGCCCACTGGTGACAAGATTCAGATCTACAACTCCGACGGTGTGTTGGTCAAGACTTTCGAAAGCCTCGTGGACTCGACACGTGACAACGAGTTTGTTCCCGGCGCCACAAAGAATATGATCGCGCTTGCCATTGACAACAAGACCATGTACAAAAAGTACCGCTGGCTGCGCCTCGAGAGGAGCCTGCCCAATGACACTGTCCAGGTGCTTGGCAAGACAACCAAGAGCAAGACACTGCAAATCGGTGATGTCGCTATGTTCAACAAGGAGAAGACCCAGATCGAGATGGTGTTCTGCGACCAGAAGGCGGCCGCCGAGAACCGTGGCTTCAGCATCCCGGCCATCACCAAGGCTATCAAGATGTCGACCCTGAGCGGTGGCCACTACTTCAAGTACTGGTTCGACTGCGACACAGATGACAAGGAGGACTACTTGGCCCGTGGTGGTGTCCTGCCTGAAAAGCGTGTGAGGGCAAATGCTCTCCAAATCCAGAAGTTGCACCCCAAATCGGGCGACATCATCCACATGTACACGTCCATTCAGGATGTTGTCAAAGAGTACCGCATGACCAGGGCAACGTTGAAGAAGGCGTCGGATCAGGGAAGCATTGCGTGTGACTACAAGTGGCACATCATGGAGTGATATATTTGCACGCTTATTATTTCTTCACCATGGAATAGAACAATATCCCGCCAAAGACAAGGAATAATCCTGTGACTGAAAATATAATAGTAGTCAACAATGATACTATATAAACCAAGTCCATGTAAAATGGTGCAATACACGTACAACTCGCCGCCTTGAGCTGTTGAATGTAGAGATACGTCAAATACGTGTATGCAATACTAAAAGGTATGATGCACATGAACACGTGTCTCACATATTTTTGAAAAGTCCCATATCGGGTTATGAATAGAAACAACATGAACAAATCGATGCAAATAGTGGTCCCTAAATAAGCCTTGATCATACCCAGTTTTTTATCCACAGCACAACTACATGTTTGGCCTGTATTCCACTTGTATACATAGAACAATACAAACAAGTTGAGACAAATACCAAGGGCAAGAACCAGCAATACAAGATTCTTTCGCATTTTCATTTTCATTTTATTTTTGTTGCCAAACCGTGAAAAATCGAAAAATGTAGATGCAGATAATGTTAGAGTTCAGTCAAGTTAAAGTTCAGTGAATATAAAGTTCAATCACGCGAAAGTCATATTCTGCCTATTTAAAAACAAACCGAGCTAACACTCTATATCCAACACGACAATGGACACCGTCATGCAGAACATCGAGCTTCGCAACCTTCTGCGCAGTAATGGCTTCACACGTGAGGACAAGGTGTATCTCATCGACAATTTCGAGCAGTTTCTCGAGAATGGCGACAACCAGGAATCCTACATTGTGGAGTTTGACAAGATCTGCCCCATTATGGAGGTGGTTCCGAAGGACTACGCCATGGGTTTGCTTACCGACAACTTTCTCGAGGACGAGAACTATGTCTTCAAGCACGAAGATGTTTACCTCAATATTGACACTTTCAAGGACTTTTGCCTGATTGCCAACACTGACAAGTCCAACATCATCAAGGTGATCTACAACAAGGTCGAATCCATCTACAACAAGAACATCAAGATGAACATTGAAAAGATGGAGGATGTCATGCGCAAGGAACGCAGCGAGTACATTGTCAAGGCCAACCACAAGAAGTTTTTGGTCTACATCATGACGTTCTGCCTGAACGGCAAGTGGTACTTCAAGATTGGAAAGTCGGACAACCTCCACGAGCGTGTCAAGAGGCTGTCAACGTACTTCAACGTGACAATGTATGTTGTTGACGTGTTCTTGTGCAAGAACAACAGCAGGTTTGAGCAGTTTGTGCACAAGAGTGCATTGCTGAGCGCGTACAAGTACACCAATATGATCAACGGTAAGTCTCCGCAAGAGATCTATTCATTCACATCAACTGTGTTCGAGAAGGTCAAGAAGTTCATGTTGAACAACGTCAGGAGGTTCGACGACGACATCACTCCGGAAGATCCCAAGCTGCGCACCATTAACAACCTGACCAAGGCTTTCGAGGGGCACCCCGAAATGTTGCTCGCGGCTATTGAGAAGCTCGGACTGATCGAGAAGGTCACTGATGACCAGACCTTTTCCGAGGAGGAGGTGGAGCTGGAGGACGCCCCCAAGCCCTTTGTGGACGACGGTGTGAGCAGGACCAACCTGTATGGCCCCTTGGTCCAGATCTACGACGCCAACGACATCACCAAGTTGCTGAAGGTGTTCGAGAGCATTACCGAGGTGACCCGCGAGGTCCCCAACTCATCCTACTCGCACATCAAGTACGCCGCAAGGAAGAAGACAATCTACCTGGGATACAGGTGGTTCATCATCGAGCGAGGCCTCCCCACTGCGAGGACATTCAACGACATTGGCAAGACGTTCGACGCCACTATCAAAAAGACCGGACTGGTGGCGATGCTCAACAAGAACCAGAGCACCATCGAGATGGTCTTCCAGCTGCAGAAGGACGCTGCCAAGTACGCTGACAAGATGCCCAGTGTGATCTGCAACGCGGTCAAGTTCAAGACCATTGTGGACACCCACTACTTTATCCTTTGGGACGAGTTGGACGACGAGATCAAGGCCCACTACATGGAAGACCACGACTTGCCCGGCAAGGCCAAGAACCCGAGGGGCAAGAGCATTGAGCAGATCGACCCGGTCACCAAGAATGTTGTCAACACATATGGGTCCATGTCAGAGATTGTCAAGATCTTCAAGATTTCGCCCAACAAGATCAACGAGATGGTCAAGGAGAAGAGGGTCTACAAGGGCTTTCTGTGGCGCATGGTCTAAAAGAAGTACAAAAAACTTGCATGATCAAATAATTATACAAATTTCTTTTTTTAAAAGTGACAAATCCCTGTCAAATAGTGATGGACACATCTACAATGCCATTACCACGCACCACGTGTAAAACGACTTTCCCACCTCTAGCTAGCGCTCTGTCCAAATCCTTTGCCGATTCAATGGGTCCAATACCCTCGACTCCCACGATGATATCCCGTATGACTGGGCGCCCCATGGGATCTCTATAAGCACCTTGTAGATCAACACTCGAGTCCTCGACATTTGTCACAATGGCCCCTTTGATTCCCGTGATATAGGCGTCTTCATCCGACATGTATGTGAATGGCACATGACTGGCAACGGGCAAATACGCCAAGCCATTACCTGCATCTACGCTAGTAACAACATCGCGCATCACTGCCGCCGGCACCGCGAACCCAATACCCGTGTGCCCTCCATTTTGCATCGACATTATGAGCGTGTTCATTCCTGCCACACACCCATTTTCGACATCAAACAAAGGGCCACCGCTATTCCCTGGATTCAACAGGGTATCAGTCTGCAACATGTCGTAAAATCCCACATCCGGTACGTGTCGATGTATTCCCGAAATGACACCACGTGAAACTGACCCCACATAGCCAAAGGGATCACCGATTGCCACCACTTCGGTGCCCGACTCGGGCTCGGCAGTGCAAAGACGAGCATACGGTGTAGTCGATGATTCTTTCATATGTAAAATGGCGATATCGAGGTCCTTGTTGGCATATACAACAGGACTCGATTCCCCACCCACAAAGACCTCGACCGCCCCCGCCACAACATGGTTATTCGTCAAAATGTAGCGGGCTCCCGACGGCCCTTTCACCACAAAACCCGATCCTGTATCTCGAATGACCTCGTACACGGTTTGCGGATCAAAAGGATCGTTGCGAAGCCCCATGCTCTTGATGCTCACTGCCGACTGGATCATGTCATGTACACCCGCCCTGCTATGTTTAATCACGGCCATGTTGCAAGCAATGGATGTGGTGAGGGTGACACCGGTGGCAATCAGCGAGACCCACCCAATGCTAGAAATCTTCGACGAGACATGCGGCTTTTTGATCTTGAACATGATGATTTTTTGGTGTATAGAATGTAAAAATATGGAACTACCAAACGTCGTTTTATTTCAAACAAAACAAATAAAAAAGATTATAAATGTCGGAATCAAAAACGATTTCAGAACAACAAATCCGACAGCTGTATTCATCAAAAGTAAAACTCCCTGAATCCTATTTTACAAAATACGAAATGTTGCCACCTTGTCCATTAGCAAAACGCAATTTCAAATGGGGAAATAACGACTTTCCCAGAAATTGGTGTGTTCTAGACTTTATAGACTGGATCAAGAAATACAACATTGCGAGTGGAAAGAGTCTCGGGTGCACATGCCAAGACGATGATGAACTCGATTTCTTGCAATATGAAAACACAACATGCTTGCCATATCCTCCCTACGATCTACATAATATATCGAGTTCACAGAGTAGTACATTTGACTTTTTCGTATTTAATCAAACCATTGAACACTTGTCCAACCCGTTTCTTGCCATCCAAGAAGTATTCAAAATCATAAATCCTGGCGGCTATGTATTCACGTCAGTCCCGACACTGAATATACCACACATGACGCCCATCCATTTCAACGGCTTTACTCCAATTGGCCTTGCTGTATTGTTTGCCAATGCCGGGTTTGAAATCGTGGAAATAGGGCAATGGGGCAACTATGACTATATTCAAAAGCTATGGAAAACACACGAGTGGCCTGGCTATAACGATTTGCAAAACAACAATAAAGTTTCAAATGAAGAGCGGAATGTTTGCCAGTGTTGGATACTCGCAAGAAAACCTGGAACGAAAACACAAAGTTCTATGTACAATGTTTCTACAAAGGCAATCTTGTAGTCACGTTCCACGATTCCATATGAAAATAATTCAAGAATTATAAATGATCGGCACAAAAGCCAAGACTCGATTCATCTCTTTTGGCAGCACCCCTATACATTACAATGCCGCAGTCAACCTTACCGACCAAGCCTTATCCATTGGCAAGTTTGACACATCTCATGTTTATACAAAATCCAATGTGGATGATTGGTTTGCGGCAAAAAATAAACATATACTCAGACAGCCGCTAGGAGATGGCTGTTGGCTATGGAAACCATTTATTATTTTCAAAGAATTGTGTGCCCTTGCCGACGGTGACATTCTCGTCTATTGCGACAGCCTATATGACATGATAAAAGACCACCCTATACCCATGTCGACGTTTATCACAGACACCCTTTCCACGTCAACAAATGATATATTTTGTGTCCACAACAAGCCCAACGATGGCACATATCCTGAGACGGCGTATACCAAGGGTGATTCGTTTGTAATCATACCTGGAGGCAACAAGGCAAGCAACGGCCCACAAATATGGGCGGGCTTTATAGGAATAAAAAAGAGCCTGCAATCTCTTGCATTTGTATCCGAGTGGCTTGCCTACTGTCAAGATGATCGGCTTGTCACTGACAAGAAAGACGAAGTGGCCCAACCCTTTGCTAATTTTATCCAAAATAGAAGGGACCAGTCTGTACTTAGTTTGGTTGCCAAAAAGTGGAATATTACATTCAACGAGTGCCCACCCATGTTGAACGACCTGCGAAATCCCTTTCGATTTCAACAACTACAACAAGTAAAAAACAAAAAACCAACACGTAATATTTTATAATCAAAGCAAGTATTCCCTTTTTCCTTGGACAACATTCACCACACCAACTTTTTTAATATAGTTTGACAGTTTCAAAGTTGGCAAATTATAAATGGAACCAAATTTGTGTATCATGTCGTCATAAAGGTCGCTATTCAAAAAGGCAAAAGTTGCTTGTGTGACATGCTCTTCCGTTATCTCGACAAACGGCAGCTTGACCGCTTTTAAATATTCTACAAAACTTTTCATCTTGGTATGGCTATTGTTGATGACTACAGGAATGACTCCGAGATACAACGCCTCCCAAAAGCGGTGAGTGTCGACACCGTTTCCCCGCACACAAAGACAAAAGCAATGTTCGGCCAACTCGCCAAGAAACTCGCGATTATCCTTTCGAGACCCCGTAAGTTTCACACCATTGTTCAAGAGATCTTGTCGATATGGAAACGTATTGGTAGCAAAATTTGTATATAGCAATTTCGTCTTTTTATTATAATACGTCCTTTTTACAACCGACATGAGCTCGTTGATGCCGTCGTGTTGTCCATTATAGAACTGGCTGTTTTGCAGTCCGATGGGCAACATGTGAAACTTGTTTGCATTCATGTAAGCTTTTGTATTTATATTTTGGGCAAATACTTTTCGAATGTGCAACAGTCCTGCGAGCACTTGCACGTCCTTTTCCGAAAGTTCGTCATCAGAATTGTGAAAATATAGCGTATATGTCTTGGTGGTGTCGAGTTTAGGCAACACCTTGGTCATAAACTCGTCTTTCAAATGCGTATACACGAAAATCTTGATATGCTCTAGGGCAGTAAAAGGCAATGGCTTGTCTCCATCCACAAAATACAGTGATTCTTTTTTGCAAAATAGCATCACGTTCTTGTGATAATTGTATGTGGCACGATCTATGACCACCATGTCACAAAGCCCCTCGATCTTTTCTCCCGTGATTATTTCAATGTGATGTAGATCAAAAATACTAGAATAGTAGAATAATTGTTTGCAGTGAATGTGTAAATTCACAACACGGGAGGTCCCCATGGTCCATGTCTTTTTTTTATTCATCCATTTTTCAATAGGTCGGGTATCGTCCGTGATGCGAAACACCGACGTCTCGTTGATAAACCCCACGCTTGGATTGCATAGCGCAATGTATGCCTTGCCAGATTCGGTCGCACCATCATAACTGGGCAAGTTTCGCGGATCTAGCCCGCCCACATATTGCCCGTTCCCTGCCGCATCTACAACATACTTGTCTCTTCCTGGAATGATTTCAAAATATCCAGTATGTGCGCTGTTTTTGTGAGCGTACAAGGAAAGGAGTTGCATATCATTGAGACCGGGATACACCATCAGCGTATATATCATGAATGACCATAGCCTCTCGGCACACTCGAAGTTTTTGTAATAAACAAGTGATGGAATGACCCGGGAAGGATGATCCCTTGCTACATAAATGTCGTATTGGGTCGAAATAATGTTGTTTAGTATTTCTCGCAAGTCAACATAGACCATGATGTCATTTTCAATGTGGAACACGTTGACAAGGTTGTGCTCCTTGATAAATTCCGCGAGGTAGAAGAAGCGGGTTATGGTAGTAATATTGAAGCCATCACGGAATTTCACAATGTGTTCGGGGAGTTTTTCAATAATCTTTTGAAACTTGCCAGGCTGGTTTTCTTTTATTGCGTGAACTTGTATGACGACTTGGCCAGGGCCATGAATGTCAAAAAGCCCCGACATTTTCTCTATCTGGCTTTTAATTTTGGCCACCAAGCAAGCATCTACAAGAATATGAATGTTAATATTTGTCATTGTGATTTTGCATTGAAAAATAGCGTCGTATATGTATTCGGGAAGCACTTGACCAACATGGACTAGAACAAGATGCATGATACACTACATATTCCAATACTTTTTCCCCATTTATTTGCCCGCAATGTTTATTTCCTTTTATAAAAATCATATACAATATGAAACTTGATGAAAATGAAAATCATTGTAGGGGCCATAGCAAGTGACGGGGTATATTACAATGAAGCGCAATCCATATGGCGGCAGTTCATGGACGTGCACCCAAGTGTTACTTCGTTCTTTATAAAAGGCACAAGTGAAGGTACAACCAAAGAAGATTTGCAAACGTTTACATGTGACATCCCAGAAACGTTTGAAAATATATTCAAAAAGACAATCGAGTTTATGAAATTTGCATTGATGCACAATAACGAGTGGGTATTCCTGCTACGGACCAATGTATCATCTCTGTTTCATTGGGACAATGTGTTGGCAATGCTCGAGGAAAATGCCGAGTATGATGTTGTAGCCAACAAGAAATACCACGGCTATATTTGCTTTCCCACGGGATGTGGTATGTTTTTATCGCGAAAAGTGGTCGAGGCCATATGCAACGTCCCGGACGAGCAACTAGACGCCCTTGCCAAGCTGTACAATGACGACGTCATCTTGGGCATTCTTATACAGACGCTAGGTTTTGCATCCAATTTTAAAGATGTAGACTATAATCACATTCACGAAAACACCTTGGTCGATTCTACATCATGTCACCTGAGATGTAGGATAGATAATGCCACCGATGAAACAAGACGGCAAATTGAAATCCCAATGATGCATAAATGGATTCAACATTGGTACCCAAAAATAAATAGAGAAATAATGTTGTAAATGATTTATGATTTCCTACAAAAGCCTAGCCGTCTTTTTGGCAGCAAATGGATCGACACGTAGCTTGTTCAACAGTGTCGCCAACAGGAAAAACGTACTCATCTGGCTTGTTTGATAGCCATATAGGTGCTTGACTTGCGACAAGGACAACAAGTCAACCATGCCGCCCACAATCTGGTCCTTTGATCTAACCAGATTGGTCTGGATGACATTCTTGTATTGGCGCCCTTGGTGCTCGAACGTCTGGAGTGTTTGATAGTCGATGCCCAAGCCTTTTTGATCGAGTCCATCATTGTAGCTCGCTTTTGGATCCCGCTTTGTCACGTGCTCTTTTTCAAACATGATGAACGGACTGTTAGGCAGGGCCTTGAGGGCATTTTCTATGACGGCATCATCGCTACAAACGAATATTTGTTCACCAGGGTGTTTGGCACTGACCTTTTTTGCAAACTCGATGGCGTGTTCGACGGACGACCCCTTGACATGGCGCTCTTCCAACATGTCTGTGCCACGAATGTGCAGGCCGATTTGTGCCAACGGAGCCTTGTACAGTTCCCGCTTGGGTACGAAAAAGTGGTAAAAGGCCTGGATGCCCGCGCTTGTCGCCGCCCAGGGTGCAAGAGTGCACGTTTGTACAAGAATGATTTCCTTGTCGACCTCGTCTAGATGGACAAGCGACACGTTGCAGCCAAAGCTCTCACACGAGGATAGCTGAAGCTTTTCACCAATCCTGGAAATGTTTCTCGACATGGCAAAGATCCGTGAGGCATTCGAGTCTACAAACTGCAAGAACCCTGACTCGTCTAGCTTTTTGGCCCGGATTGTTTCGAACAAGTCTTCGGTATTCGCATCATTTGAAATCTGATTTTCAATCCAATAAAAAGATAGAGGAATATTGTATCGCTTGGCAATAAATGCGGCGCTGATCAAAGTATCTAGCCGATTCCCGAGTCCCTCGTAACAATATGCGACCACTTCTCTCTTGCCCATCGCCCGTGTGTACAGTTTTTTATATATTTATTTTGAAAATTTATACTCGTTTCAATTCCTAAAAGATAAAATGAGCAATATAAAATAAACCATGGCCACCCCAGATTATATTATTAGCGAATATATCAGGGTCAGGGACACACCCTCGGATATCAACGAGCACATTGAAACTCTTGCGACACTTGCTTCCGAATGTTCTGCCATTGCCGAGTTTGGCGTGCGGACTCCAACATCTACGTTTGCATTTCTACACGGCCTTTCTACAAACAAAAATGAAAATAAACAAATTGTATGTGTAGATGTGGCCCCTGTCCAAGGAACCTATCGGATTATTCAAGAGGCTAAAAAGGAAAACATCGAGGTGACCTTTGTGCAACACGACAGCGCCACAGTGATTATCCCATTCGATGTCGACATGCTCTTTATCGACACTTGGCATGTCTATGGCCACCTGAAGCGCGAGCTAGCCAACAGCCATGCCCGTGTCAAGACGTATATTGCAATGCACGACACCGAAATTGATGGCGAGATTGGCGAGAACATTCGCAACAAGTGGGACGTCGCCGAGTACTCATTAAAATCCGGATACCCCGAAGAGGAGATTCGGTGGGGACTGAATAAGGCCATTACCGAATTCTTGGCCGACCACCCAGAGTGGACCATGCATGCGCAATATACTCACAACAATGGCCTCACGGTTCTCAAACGTGTAGGAGAGTTTATTCCGCAAAAACAACCCGAGGGGGCAATTCAAGCAAAGAATCTTTCCAGCATTTTGTAAACTGCAGTATTCTCATTTGCAGTATTGTTGATACAGAAAAACTTGGGGCGGGTCTTACAAATTTGCGCAAGCCCTGCCTTGTCACCACTCTCGCAAAAGAAATCAGTATTGTCACGGGTCACACGCAAAAGTGAGTCTCCACTCATTACTGCCAACGACGAGGAAAAACGTAGCAGGTTGAAATCCGCCTCGCCGCTTCGCAATTTATTTTTGCTCGCACGATGCACTTCGCCCTTGTATTCCTCGTAGAATCGCTTCATGAGGGACTTTCGATAGGGAAGCGCCTGGTGTTGGATCCGTGTATATTGAAGCCCCCACTTTTCAACGGCATTGGCCCACATTCGCACGTAGCCAATAGTCGAATTCGTCTTTGACAGCGGCAAATAGTTGGGTGGGCCCTCGTATAAACGCAGAATCGGCATCTGTCCAATAAAGAACTCGTCTTGGCTTATTTTCCGACCAATATACATGTCGTCACACATGTAGACAAAACACTCACTCAACCCCGGTATCCTCCAGATCCACGACTCGATCACGTTGCTATTCCAAATGACCGGCAAGTATTTTTTTGGTACGAATGCAGATTCCTTTACAATATGAATGTTTGCAGGCAAGAGCTCGGGGCTAGCAAAGTCATCCGAGACAATGATCCATATACGTCGCACCCAACTCGTGTTTTTTCTAATCGACATGACGGAAAAATGAAGATCGCGGTTGTATTTGCAATACTCGGTTGCAGGTGACCCACACCAACAAATGACAACATCTATATTCGTGTCTTGTCGTACCATTTCATTTCTAAAATATTTAGTTTTAGTACTTCATGGTGTAGACAATGGCGGTTATGATGAAAAGGATGACCCAGAAAACAGTGAGAAAGCTAACCACCCACGACCAAAGCAAGCAGTTGCCGGCAATCATGCAATTGATGGTATAGACCGAGAGGGCAATGGGGATCGACATGAGCAGGAGGACAATGAGGCGTTGGGCGAAATCGTACTTGACAATATAGTCCTTGCCGGTCTCTTGGTCGGTGACAGGGAACTCGAAAGGAAGAATGATGACCAGGGCCAGGATGATGTAGGCGACAAGGGCGATGATTGCCGGCATT
>Ga0214249_1000461_pt1 | contig 17138 bp, 12 predicted proteins | sample TroBogypolimnion_17_FD_153087 | JGI IMG/M metagenome (GOLD analysis project Ga0214249, IMG submission 153087) | Freshwater microbial communities from Trout Bog Lake, WI - 23JUN2009 hypolimnion | ecosystem: Environmental > Aquatic > Freshwater > Lake > Hypolimnion/Profundal zone | place: Trout... | reverse complement strand
ATCCCCATGGTCACTTAGTTTTTCACGCCTGCTGATCTTGGCCTTTGGTTTAACTATCTTTGGCTTCGGTGAAGCACTTCTTATCCAATCCACTCTTGGTAACACTCCATGGGCAGTGCTCTCTCAAGGGTTGAGTCGCCACACACCACTCTCTCTGGGCTGGTCAACTTTCTACATCAGCATTGTGGTCTTGCTGGGGTGGATTCCACTCAAGCAGCGTCCCGGATTTGGAACTTTGGCCAATATTGTTGTCATCGCTTTCGCCTTGCAAATGGGAACAGATATTTTCCCAATACAACATGACACGCTCTGGATTCGCCTGGCATATGTATTTGGTGGGATCGCATTAATTGGCTGCGGTTCAGCTTTCTACATTACTTGTGGCCTTGGCGCCGGACCGCGCGATGGGCTCATGACAGGAATTCATAGAGTTACAGGTATTCGTGTGGGGCGCGTTAGATTAGTTCTGGAAATCATAGTCTTTGGCATCGGATGGGCCTGCGGTGGCAGAGTTGGAATTGGAACTCTCTGCTTTGCACTCTTTATTGGCAACTCAGTGGCGATCTGGCTCGGCCTAGTTCGCCATCTTGAAAATGCCATCCAACATCGCCGGGGTTAATTTCTTAGTGAAGGTATTTTGCTGACTGGGGTGATAACTTCCGATCACTTTCAAGAGTTTTCCATCCGCTGACTTAGTCACAAATGTTGAACCATGGCCAAACTTCGGCCTGGGCGATGGAATCTCGAAATCCATTGTGAGCAGTTGTGCAATCAATCCGGTCCAGGCAAAGTTGCCGAGAGCCACAAAGACTTTTGCAGTGGGAAGCAGCAACTCGATCTCATTCGCCATAAAGGGTGCGCAGGTGGCCTTCTCTTCATTGGTGGGTTTGTTGCCAGGAGGCGCGCAGCGCACTGCGCAGAGAATGCGGGTTCTATAGAGTTCCTGCCCATCCTTGCGAGACTCACTTATAGGAAGTTTCGCTAACCCAGAGCGATACAAAGATGAAAAGAGAAAGTCACCAGAACTATCCCCCGTAAATATTCGACCAGTTCTATTGGCCCCGTGGGCCCCTGGGGCCAATCCGACGATAATGATCTCTGCTTTGGGATCGCCAAATCCGGTGACCGGCTTTCCCCAATAATCGTGATCTACATAGGATTTTCGCTTGGTAAGGGCAACTTCCTGGCGCCACTCGACGAGGCGAGGGCAGAGAGTGCAGGCGATGATCGCTTTATCTAGCGCGGCGATCGACTTATATCTTGGCAAGGCCCCAGGCGATTCCGTCGAGAATGTCGGATTCCGAAGCAACAAATTCCTTTGCGCCGGTCAAGGTCATCACACGGGACAGGACTAACGAACCCGATGTAATAACATCCACACGACCTGGGTGCATATAACCCAGTGCGGCAATCTCATCGCGAGTCATGGCTGCAAACATTTCGGCTACTTGGTGCACCTTAGCCGCTGGAATTCTGGAGAGATGGATCGCATAACGATCATATTCAACGAGCTCCAATGCTGCAGCAGCCACAGTTGTTGCGGTACCTGCAACAGCGATGAGAGTCTGCGCCGCGGTGAAATCTACATCTGAGCCGGCATCGAGAATTGCAGCATCGATATCAACTATCGCCTCGGCAATTTGTATTGCATTGGGTGGTTGCGCGGTGAGATGGCGCTCTGACATGCGCACACATCCGACATTTACAGATCGAGCTGCTTCGACTGCGGTGCTACCCAAGACAAATTCAGTCGACCCACCGCCAATATCTACTACCAAGAAAGGCGATAACTCTTGGCCCAACTCTTTGGTCGCGCCGAGAAAGGAGAGAGCCGCTTCTTCACTACCAGGGATAACTTCTGGTGCAATCCCTAAAATCTCACGCACGCCTTCAATAAATAGATCGCGATTGGTTGCATCGCGAGTGGCACTCGTGGCACAGAAGCGAATCTTTTCAACTCCCTTCGAACGAAGTACGGCTGCGTATTCTGCGGTAACAGCCAGGGTGCGCTCTATCGCTTCAGGGGCAAATGCTTTGTTTTTATCAACACCTTGCCCTAAGCGCACTACGCGCATGTCGCGATGAACTTCGCGGAAATTATTCCCATCGATATCTGCAATCAGTAGACGAAGTGAGTTGGTACCGCAATCGATGGCTGCTACTCGCATGGGCTGACCTTCCACCAATCTGGAAGGGCGGCGAGAGCTTCATCGCCTAGCGGGTTTACGCCGGGACCAGCTGCAAGTGAATGAGCAATTAGCGAATGCAGGCACTTCACGCGGTCTGGCATTCCACCAGCAGAAATTCCTGCAACTTCTGGTACATCGATTCCGAGTGCGGCTCGGGCGGCCATGTAATCATCATGGGCAGCGTGATATTCACCAGCAAGATCATGATCGGTCTCGAGGCGATTTTGCATCTCGCCCATCATCCCCGAACTTTCGAGAGTGGAAATGGCCCCGGTGAGCCTGGGACAGGTTGCATAATAGAAAGTAGGGAAAGGCGTTCCATCCGATAATCGCGGTGGGGTCTCAACTACATCGGGTTTGCCACAAGGGCAGCGGTGGGCAATTGCATGCACATCTCGCGGAGTTCTTCCCAGTTGCCATTCAATGGCAGCGAGATCTTGCGCTGTGGGTTTATCTGTCATTTGCTTTGACGCGTATTCGTGATGGTCGTGACCACGCGTGAGTACCAAGGAGTTCCGCCGGGAACCACACCTTCAATGGGAGCAACTGGCACGGTTTGCGCTGCGCTAGGGGCTGTATTTGTAACCACTACGTACTCTCGCTCTCCCGGAAATACATAATGTAAACGAATTCTTGCCTGCGTAGCGATATACGTCGGATCTTTCCAGAGGGTCAATTCTTTTTCCGCCGCCTGTAGAGTGGCTTGTGATGCTGTGAGTTGGGCGCGATAGGCGCTGATCTGCGCGCGTTGCGTAAAGTAACTATGAAGCGGTGGCGCCAGAGTGATTGCTAAAACTAAAAGCACCGTGGCGAAGGCTAAGCTCCGCCCCGATATGCTCCTAAACATCTGTGTCCTCTAGAGATTAGCCATTAAAACGTGGGAAAGCCCCACGTCCCGCGAAGAAAGCCGAATCATCCAACTCTTCTTCAATGCGAAGGAGTTGATTATATTTAGCAACGCGCTCGGTACGTGCTGGGGCACCAGTCTTAATCTGACCGCACTCCAGGGCTACGGCCAAGTCGGCGATGGTCGTGTCTTCAGTCTCACCGGATCGGTGTGACATCATCGAACGAAAAGCGTTGCGATGAGCCAGAGCTACGGCATCTAGAGTTTCTGTCAGGGTTCCGATTTGATTAACTTTGACGAGAAGAGCATTGGCAGCATTTTCTTTAATGCCACGTGACAAACGCTCTGGATTTGTTACGAACAAGTCATCGCCAACAATCTGAATTTTAGTGCCGAGTTCTGCTGTCATCTTTGACCAGCCAGCCCAGTCATCTTCATCGAGTGGATCTTCAATAGAGACAATTGGATATGAGCTAACGAGATCAGCATAGTAAGCGATCATTTCATCGCTGCTCTTCTGCTTGCCCTCGAAGGAATACTTGCCATCTTTAAAGAACTCTGTAGCGGCAACATCCATAGCCAGCCCGATATCTTTACCAGGCTTGAATCCTGCAGATTCAATTGCAACAAGGATGAGATCTAGCGCAGCGCGATTACTATCGAGATTAGGCGCAAATCCGCCTTCATCGCCAACGCTAGTAACGAGGCCCTTCTGTTTAAGAACGGACTTGAGGGCGTGATAGATCTCGACGCCCCAGCGCAAGGATTCCTTAAATGACTGCGCACCGATGGGAGCAATCATGAACTCTTGTACGTCGACATTTGTATCAGCATGTGCGCCACCGTTGAGAATATTCATCATAGGAACAGGCAAGGTATGGGCGGTTGGGCCACCTATGTAGCGGAAGAAAGAGAGATCAGCGCTTTCAGCTGCTGCTCGAGCGGTTGCCAAAGAGACTCCCAAAATAGCATTCGCACCCAGGCGCGACTTGTTCTTGGTGCCATCGAGCGCCAGCATTTCAGCGTCGACGAGGCGTTGATCCTGTGCGTCATAACCGGTTACAACTGGGGCGATCTCATCGTTAACAAAATTAACGGCCTTCATGACGCCCTTGCCACCGTAGCGCTTTCCACCATCGCGAAGTTCGGCAGCCTCAAAGGCTCCGGTTGAAGCACCACTTGGAACCGCGGCGCGTGCACTTGTTCCATCTTCGAGAAGTACTTCTACTTCTACAGTTGGGTTTCCGCGAGAATCTAGAATTTCGCGAGCGTGTACCGCATCAATCAGTGCCACAGGATTCTCCTTTTAGTTGTTATCTTTATATAAATACCGGTGTAATTCTAGCGAGTCGACTCCCAAGGCTTCGCCTCGGCCTCGTACTCGTGTATCGCTGAGATGTAGCCTTTGGTAGCTGTACGCAGCGCTATTTCGGCGTCAATCCCTAGTTTCTGTGCCTGATCAAGGATTCCTAGGAGTATCAAACCCAACTGCGCCTCATCAGTATCGCCCTCAATTGTGACTGGATGGGCGACGGGAAGTGAATACCCATATTTATCTGCCCGATAGATCAATTTGGCAGCTAGCGCCATAGCTGGTTGCGCCAGTGGGACTCCGTCAGTAGCAGATGTCCGACCTTTCTCCTCGCGTTTCTGCTTCTCCCAATTTTCCAAGACATCGTCAAAGGTCACTTCGGAATCGGTAAATACATGGGGGTGGCGACGGATTAATTTATCGGCAATGCCACGGGCGACATCATCAATGGAAAAGGGATCGTGCGAATCTTCTTCTGCGATCGCCGCGTGAAAGTAGACCTGAAGCAAAACATCGCCCAGTTCCTCGCGCATTGCTACGCGATCTTTCTCATCCACAGCTTCGGAAAATTCATATGACTCTTCCAGCAGATATTTCAAAAGAGATTCGTGAGTCTGCTCCGCATCCCACGGGCAACCCCCGGGGGACCGTAACCGATGCATGACCTCTTGCAGTCGAACCAGCTCAGAGGTCATGATCGCTTAAGAACTACTTCGTTGGTGCAGGTGTTGGGTTGGTCGATGAAGCCGCAGTTGGTGGGGTGACAGTTACTTGTGTTGAGTCCCACGTTCCGTACTTTGCATTCACCTTTACACCCTCTTTAAGCGCCACTGCTCGAACCAAGGACTGAACTGCTGTTCCAGAATTCGCAACTGCAGTGCCCTGTGCCTCGACCAGCTTGGTCAACGCTTCAACATAAAGAATTTCCCGTACATAGCCTGGAAAATCTTTACTAGCGATGCTGGATGAAACTTCGCCTAACTTCAATTTTGCCGCGCTTCCTTGCTGCTTCAAGATCTCGGCCGAACGAGTGCTGACCTGTGCATCTGTCACGGTGATCTTGTTGGCAGACGCGGTATCCGCCAAGAGATGGGCAATAATGTAATAGTTGAGCGCTTCTGCGTTAAGGGCGGAACCGAATGCAAGTTGCATTCCAGTCGTCGAGACCGTCTTTCGTTCGGCGATAATCGCTTTAACCGTGCCGTCGACCTGACTGGCGCTGATCTTCACCTTACCGACAGTAGCAGCGGCGGCAGATGAATCGAGAAAGAACCAAAGGCCGACTCCAGCACCCGCTACAACCAATGCGCCAATGACGCCAGCAATTATCTTCTTCACGCGAGACTCCCTAGAGATTGTGCAGGACTTCGATAGTCCAAGACAGGACAGAAGTATCGCCTACCGAGGCATTTTCTAGCCAATTTGGGGAGGATTCACGGGCCACCAGCAGGCTGGATGTTGCCTGTTTCACAAGACTGCCGGGATAAGTCCGCAGCAGGCGCAGTTGGGCAGACTCAGGAAGCACTATCGGAGCCACTTTAAGGAACTTCCCTTGCCAGACTACCTCGGTCAAATTCTTTGCTTTAGCCAAAGTTCTCACGCGCGCGACTTCTATCAGATTGCGTGCGGGCTCAGGAAGTTCACCGAAGCGATCTTGTAACTCTTCAACGATCGCGCTCAAACCAGCGCTATCCACGCAGTCGGCGAGGCGGCGGTACAAATCCAGGCGAAGCCGCTCTGAAGGAACATACTCAACAGGAAGGTGCGCGGTAATTGGTAATTCGACTTTACACTCTTTAATACGAGGATTCACATCTACATAGCCCACTTTAAAGTCCTCTACTGCTTCCCCAACCATACGCATGTAGAGATCAAAGCCCACCTCAGCGATGTGGCCCGACTGCTCTCCTCCCAGCATATTTCCAGCGCCACGAATTTCTAGATCCTTGAGCGCAACCTGCATTCCAGAACCTAAATCGGTATTTGTAGCAATTGTGGTCAGCCGGTCGTGAGCAACTTCCGACAAAGGCTTGTCGGGTGAGTACAAGAAATATGAATAAGCGCGCTCGCGCCCGCGGCCTACCCGACCACGCAGTTGATGAAGTTGGGAAAGTCCGAAAGCATCAGCGCGATCCACAATCAGAGTGTTGGCATTTGGGATATCTATCCCGCTCTCAATAATTGTTGTGCAGACCAAGATATCAAAATCTCGTTGCCAAAATCCCAAGATAACTTCTTCGAGTTCGCGTTCACCCATCTGACCGTGAGCTACTCGTATCCGCGCCTCGGGTACTAGCTCTTTAAGGCGAAGCGCCACACGATCAATACTTTCGACTCGATTGTGGAGAAAGAAGATCTGCCCATCTCGTAACAATTCCCGATGCAGGGCAGCAGTTACCTGCTTTTCATCATACGGACCTACATAGGTGAGTACCGGGTGACGCTCTTCCGGTGGCGTTGTTATATTAGACATCTCGCGAATACCTGTAATTGCCATCTCCAAGGTGCGGGGTATTGGAGTCGCTGACATAGATAACACATCAATATTCGTTCGCGCCTTTTTGAGCTCCTCTTTATGCTCCACTCCAAAACGTTGCTCTTCATCGACAATCACTAATCCAAGATCTCTAAAGAGCACATCTTTAGAGAGCAGACGATGGGTTCCAATCACGACATCAATACTTCCGCTTGCCAGCCCTTCGAGAACTTCCTTCGACTCTTTTGCGGTGTTGAAGCGCGAAAGCCCGGCAATTCGTACTGGAAAACCGGCGTAGCGCTCCGAGAAAGTTTTGAGATGTTGCTGCACTAGCAGCGTTGTTGGAACCAAAACTGCGACCTGCTTAGCATCTTGAACCGCTTTAAAAGCTGCGCGAATCGCAATCTCGGTCTTTCCATATCCCACATCACCACAAATAATACGATCCATGGGATGACTGCGCTCCATATCGCGCTTGACTTCATCAATAGTGGAGAGTTGATCGATCGTCTCTACAAATGGAAAGGCTGCTTCTAACTCTCTCTGCCATGAAGTGTCTTGAGAAAATGCGAAGCCAGGCGCACTCATTCTCGCCGCATACAATTGAATCAATTCGGCCGCGATCTGTTTAACCGCCTTGCGCGCCTTACGTTTGGTGTTCTGCCAATCTGCTCCACCAATACGGTGAACCGTTGGCGCTTCTCCTCCAACATATTTCGTAACCTGTTCGAGAGTATCCGTCGGGACAAATAACCTATCTCCCGGTTGGCCTTTCTTAGATGCGGCGTATTCAATAACTAGATACTCGCGCGATACCCCCGCAACCGTGCGCGCTACGAGTTCAATATATCTACCCACACCGTGCTGTTCGTGAACAACGTAATCTCCGGCCTTAAGCTCAATAGGGTCAATCGCTTTCTTGCGGCGTGAAGGCATGCGGGCTTGATCTTTATTGGAGCTGCGAACCCCCGTAATATCTTTCTCGGTAATGAGCGCACTTTTGAATTCGTGCGAAATAAAGCCGTGTTCGATAGGTGTCGCAATTACGTAAATAGCATCACGGGTTAGGCCCGATGAAATGTTCTTGAGCAAACGTACTGGTAACCCAGATTGCTGAAAGAGCTTGGCGTAGCGTTCAACGATTCCAGGACCTGCAGCAGTAAACACCAGCAGGTACTTCTCGGTGAGCCATTCTTGCAAATCAGCGATCAGGCCCTCACTGTGTCCCCTATATTCAGGTACGCCTTGCAACGAAATGCTTTGCTCGCCCACTGAAAACTCACTGGAATAAGGATCAATCGAAGTCCAATGATTAGCGCGCTCTCGGAGTTGGTTAAGTGTGAAATACCCACCGCCCGCCAACTCGGAAGTGAGGTTGACAGGAGCTTGCGCCCCGTGAGCCGCATTTGACCACGAGGCATCAAGAAATTCCTTATTTGTTTCGACTAAATCTAGGGCGCGAGAATTGATACGCGGTTCATCGATGAGAACAATTTGAAAATTTGCGGGCAGTAAATCCACAATTGAGGTGAGGTCATTTCTGAGCAGCCCTTGCAGGGACTCCATTCCATCTACGTAAATTCCTTCAGCCAGTTTTGCTGTCAACTCTGCAACTTCGGGAAATGCTGTTGTCAAATAACGAGCGCGTTCCTTGATCGCGGGGGTGAGCAATATTTCGCGGCAGGGGTAGATTGTTACCCGACCTGCTACGGGCTCAAAGGTTCGTTGATCTGCCACAGTAAACCAGGCAATCTCTTCGATCTCGTCTCCAAAGAAATCAATGCGGATCGGATGATCTTGATCAGGAAGAAAGAGATCGAGAATTCCGCCGCGGACCGCAAAGTCACCGCGTCTTTCTACGAGATCAGAACGCGTGTAGCCCAGAAGGACCAAGTGAGAGATTAGATCGCTCATAGAAATCTCTTCTTCGAGATCGAGTGTCACGAGCGGGATTTCCTGGGGAGCGATCGGTTGAATCAGCGCCCTTACTGAAGTAATGATCACTCGGGCGCTTTCGAGCGTTGAAAGCACTTTGATTCGAGTAGCCACGGTATCGCTCTTGGGGCTAAGTTTTTCGTGGGGCAAGGTCTCCCACGGAGGAAGCTCGACGATGGAGTCGGGACCCAAATACGTTTCCAATTCATCCTGCAGTTCACTCGCGCGGCGTGAAGAGGCCGTGACCACGATCAGGGGCGAACGTTCGCTGCGAGCGGCGAGCAGCAGGCCGATTGCAGAGGAGGGAGCGGCCAGATGTTCGGCCGATTGGTCGATCTCAATATCAGAGAAGGCGCGGAGCAGAGCGCTCATAGCTACCTCCCCACGCCAAAAGCCCCCAATTTCCTAGGAGACGGGGGTACTTAATTAAGTCAATTCTAACCCTCTCGGGGTGGGATGATTTACCCCTGAAACAAGCCCCCACTGGTGTGGGCCGCAACGCTTCTTAACTCCGCGGAGGTAACGCGAGCATGAGCAATCCCAATCTGGCCGCCGATCCAAGTAGTTACATCGCCCGTGATGATCAAGCGCTACGTAGCGATGTGCGCAAACTCGGTGAATTGCTCGGAGAGACGCTGGTGCGCCAAGAAGGCGGAGATCTCTTGGAGTTAGTCGAATCGGTTCGCAAAGCTGTTCGAGAGGGTGGTGGGGAGGAGATACTTTCTGACCTCTCTGTGGAAGATAGTGTGCAACTGGTACGCGCCTTTAGCACCTATTTCCATCTAGCCAATGTGGCGGAGCAGGTTCACCGGGCACGCGTCCTACACGATGAACGCGAAGCAAGTGGCTCGTGGATCTCAAGAGCTGTCGACAGAATCATCGAGGCGCAACGCAGCGGACATGAGATCACTCAAGAAGATTTACAGATCTGGATGGATGAATTTTCAGTGCGCCCAGTCTTCACCGCGCACCCAACTGAAGCGGCTCGACGCTCGGTTTTGAGCAAGTTAGGAACGATTGCACAATTGCTCGATGCCAAGAGTGGTTCAGTGCAAGAGCGAGGTTTGGCCGAGACAGTTGACCTCTTGTGGCAGACCGATGAACTTCGACTAGGTCGGCCTGAACCTCTCGATGAAGCTGTGAACGCGCTTTATTATCTCGATGACCTTTTCACTATGACAGTTCCTGATGTGTTAGATGATTTTGCTCGGGAATTGTCACGACTAGGGGTCACCATCTCCCCTACTTCACGTCCACTCTCCTTTGGAACGTGGATCGGTGGAGACCGCGATGGCAATCCAAATATCACTGCGGCAATCACTAGGGATGCCATCACGCTGCAGATTGGTCACTTTATTCGCGCCATGTTGGCGGCGCTCGACCCGCTTCGCCAAGCACTCTCGGTATCCACTCGCATTGCTGGTGCATCTTCAGAGTTGCAAGATTCGGTAGCCCGAGATTTAGACAATCTTCCAGAGATTGAAGCTCGCTTTCGTCGCCTCAATGTCGAAGAACCGTACCGACTTAAAGCAACTGCGATCCGACACCGTTTGATCCTTACTCAACGCCGGCACGCGGCAAATGCGCCTCACCAAGAGGGCCGTGACTACGAAAACACCGCTGAGCTATTGGCTGATCTCATACTCATGCGCGACTCATTGTTGGAGCATAAAGGCGAACTTATCGCTCACGGGCTCTTAGAACGTGTGATTCGCGCGGTTTCAACCTTTGGAATCACGCACGCGACCATGGATGTTCGCGAACATTCAGATGCCCACCATCATGCCTTGGCCCAATTAAAAGCTAACCCAGACTCGGTCGATGAACTTGCGCAAAACACGATTGATACCTTTAAGACAATCAACGATTTAATTATCAAGTTCGGCCCCGAAGTCATTGAAACCTACATTATTTCAATGACAAAGGCTCACACCGATGTCCTCGCCGCCGTAGAGATCGCAACGTATGCAGGCCTGGTTGTGGGAGGGCACTCTAAGGTCGGCTTTGCGCCACTTCTAGAAACAGTTGCAGAGCTACGTGCAGCAGATACCATCTTGGATCTTTTGCTCTCTGATTCAAAGTACCGTGAAATTGTTAAGAGCCGTCACGATGTGCAAGAGGTAATGCTTGGCTACTCCGACTCAAATAAGGATGCGGGTATTGCTACATCACAGTGGGAAATTCATAAAGCCCAGCGCAAACTGCGCGATGTAGCTATCAAACACGGTGTAAAACTCCGCCTCTTCCATGGTCGCGGTGGTTCAGTAGGTCGCGGTGGGGGCCCTACCTATGACGCCCTGATTGCTCTGCCCTGGGGTTCGATTGATGGTCAGGTAAAGATGACAGAGCAAGGAGAAGTAATCTCTGATAAGTATGCCCTTCCAGCACTCGCCCGGGAAAATGTTGAACTCACTCTGGCAGCGGCGCTTGAGGCAACTGTTCTCAATCGCGCACCTCGTCAGAGTCCTGCAGATTTAGCAATGTGGAGTAGTTGCATGGATCTGGTGAGCGATAATGCATTTTCCAGATATCGCGAACTGGTCGATCATCCAGATCTACCCGCCTATTTCTATGCTTCAACTCCCGTAGAACAATTGGGTGATCTCTTCTTAGGTTCGCGCCCTTCGCGCCGTCCTGATGCCGCTGGCGGGCTGGGAAGCCTACGTGCGATTCCATGGGTCTTCGGGTGGACGCAATCGCGTCAGATCGTCCCTGGTTGGTTCGGGGTGGGCTCTGGTTTAAAGGCCGCACGTGCTGCCGGCCAACTGCCCGTACTCACCGGCATGCTAAAAGATTGGCATTTCTTTAGAACCTTCATCTCCAATGTTGAAATGACATTGGCCAAGACCGACTTGGTGATGGCTGGCAAATATGTTGACCGCCTGGTCGATCCCAGTTTGCATCACTTCTTAAAAACCATCGAGGAAGAGTTCAATCTGACCGTCGCTGAGATCACTCTTCTAACCCAGAAAGATGAAATTCTGGGCGATCAACCGATCTTAGCTCGCACCTTGGGCGTACGCGATGCCTATCTCGCGCCTTTACACCTGTTGCAAATATCTCTGCTTGAACGGGTGCGCAAAGGTGAGAGCCCAGATAGCACGATACGCAGAGCTCTCCTGCTTACTATTAACGGCGTCGCCGCCGGTTTGCGAAATACTGGCTGAGTTAGACCGCGCCGTGACAGCGCTTGTATTTGCGACCCGAACCGCATGGGCACGGAGCATTCTTTGGTGTTCCGCCAGTTTGCTGGGTTGAGCCATCTTCGTCTGCTGCGGTGTAACGCAGCTGACTCACTTCAGCTTGATCGGGAACTTCAAGTCCTGGGGCAGCAATTACTGGAGCACCATTTTCATCTGTTTCCTCGACATTCACTTCGACATGGAAAAGTAAACCGACCAACTCTTCCTTGATTCCATCCATCATGGCAGAAAATAACTCATAACCCTCGCGTTGATATTCAACAAGTGGGTCACGTTGAGCCATAGCACGAAGACCGATGCCCTCTTGCAGATAATCCATTTCATAAAGATGCTCGCGCCACTTGCGATCAAGGACTGAGAGTAAGACTTTGCGTTCGAGTTCGCGGGTAACAGGTGGAGTAAGTGCCTCTTCACGAGCAAGGTATTGAGCTCTTGCATCTTCGAGCACGCGATTTAGCACGAGGTCGGCATCTAGGTTGGCAACCCCTCCAACTTCAGCAGCAAGAGATTGCGGCGTGATTGTTGCTGGGTATAAAACATTGAGCGCAGCAAATAGCGCATCGAGGTCCCATTGTTCTGGATACCCTTCTGCTGTTGCACCTTGCACATATGCAGTAATCGTGTCTTCCAAGAAATTCTTGACCTGCTCGCTGATATCGGCACCTTCGAGAACTTCTCTACGTTCTGAGTAAACCACGGTGCGCTGGCGGTTCATGACATCGTCATACTTCAATACGTTTTTACGCATTTCAAAGTTCAGTGATTCGACTTGAGTTTGCGCAGAGCGAATTGCATTTGAGACCATCTTTGATTCGATAGGCACATCATCTGCGATTCCGGCGGCTCCGAGGAAACGTTCTACCAATCCGGAATTAAAACGACGCATCAGATCATCTTGCAGCGATAGATAGAATCGAGATTCGCCTGGATCTCCTTGGCGACCTGAACGTCCACGCAGCTGATTATCAATACGACGAGATTCATGTCGCTCTGTACCTAAGACATAAAGACCACCGGCTGCGACAACGGTTTCGTGTTCTACCGACACGGCAGCTTTCTGCTTTGCAATTTCAGCGGGCCATGCGGCTTCGTACTCTTCTGGAGTTTCGGCAGGGTTTAATCCGCGATGTTGCAGTTCAAAATCGGCCATAAATTCTGGGTTTCCACCGAGCATGATGTCGGTGCCTCGACCAGCCATATTGGTAGCAACGGTGACAGCACCTACGCTGCCAGCACGTGCAATAACTGCCGCTTCGCGCTCATGTTGCTTCGCATTCAGTACTTCGTGCTTAATTCCACGACGGGTTAGTACAGCTGAGAGCTCCTCGGATTTCTCGACTGAAACAGTACCTACAAGGACGGGTTGTCCGGTTTGGTGGCGTTTGGCAATGTCATCTGCAACAGCCAAGAATTTTGCACTTTCAGTTTTGTAAATCAAGTCAGGTGAGTCAACTCGTGCAGTTGGCTTATTGGTCGGAATAGGAATGACCCCTAGCTTATAAATCTGCATAAATTCTGCGGCCTCAGTCATAGCGGTACCGGTCATACCCGATAGCTTTTCGTAAAGGCGGAAGTAGTTCTGCAAGGTTATGGTTGCCAGCGTCTGATTCTCATCTTTGATCTCGATACGTTCTTTTGCTTCAAGGGCCTGATGGAGGCCCTCAGAGTAACGGCGACCGGAGAGCATGCGACCTGTATGTTCATCGACGATCAGTAGCTCGCCATTCATGACAACGTAATCTTTATCGCGCTTAAATAGCTCTTTAGCGCGGATTCCATTGTTGAGGTAGCCAATTAAAGGGGTGTTGACCGCTTCGTATAAGTTCTCGATACCGAGAACTTTCTCAACCTTGGTGACGCCCTCTTCGAGAATGGATACAGTCTTTTTCTTTTCATCAATTTCATAGTGGAGATCTCGTTGCAATTGACCACAGATGTTGGCGAATTCAACGTACCACTTTGTGGCCTTATCGGCCGGTCCGCTAATAATCAGAGGGGTTCTAGCTTCGTCGACCAGGATTGAGTCAACTTCATCAACGATGGCAAAGTTGTGCTCACGTTGAACACAATCTTCCAACGACCAAGCCATATTGTCGCGAAGATAATCGAAGCCAAATTCATTGTTTGTGCCATAAGTGATATCGGCTGCATAAGCTTCACGACGTTCAGCTGGAGTCATGCTCGCAAGAATTACACCAACGCGCAGACCTAGAAAACGATGGACTCGGCCCATCCACTCACTATCGCGCTCTGCCAGGTAATCATTTGTGGTGACCACGTGAACGCCTTTGCCACTTATCGCATTGAGATAAGCAGGTAGAGTTGAAACCAAGGTCTTACCTTCACCGGTACGCATCTCGGCAATATTTCCCAAGTGGAGCGCGGCTCCACCCATAATCTGTACGTCGTAATGGCGCTGTCCCAGGGTGCGCATCGCAGCCTGACGGACGGTAGCGAAAGCCTCGGGGAGTAAGGAGTTAAGGTCTTCCCCAGCGGCGTATCGATCCCGAAATTTCTGAGTTTGAGCGCGCAACTCTTCATCGCTGAACCCGACGACCTTGGACTCCCAAGAGTTAACCTCTGCAGCAATCTTCTCGAGGTTACGAATCGCACGGCCTTCGCCAGCGCGCAAGATTTTATCTAAAACAGCCACGAACCCTCATTTCAGAATTTTTTATCATCTGCCAGCCCCCTATCGTATTAGGAAAAAACACGCGGTGAGACCCCAGCCGCAAGCACCCCAGATGGGGTAATTCCGAGCTGACGCAGCGCACGCAGCCCCTCTCGGATAGAACTGCCCGAAGTGACCAGGTCGTCGATCAAGAAGATTGACCCTGGAGTCGGGTGGGTAAGGCGGGTCATATGGCGGCCACGCACGGAGTAAGCATCCGAGAGATTGCGCATGCGCTCTACTCGATTGAGATTGCTCTGATCGGCGATTCTCCTATTCACTCGCAATGAATTATTCACCTCGATATTTTGAAGAGAGAACTTCTCTATACGCAGCGCAGCGCCACGGGCCAGCAAGTAAGAGTGTTGAAAGCCGCGCCGCCTATTTGCAGCTGCGCTCGAAGGGATTGGAATGAGCGTCACGTCCGATGTTTGACTCAGATTTGCCGTGGCTCTCATAAAAGATTCAACAAGAAGTTGCGATAAATAATTCCGCGCAAGAACGCTGTTCTCTTCCTTGGCTAAAAGTATGAGTTGAGCCAACTCATCTCCATAGTAAGCACCTGCCCACAATTGGGTCCCTGCGATATCGCGCGAAGCTGTAACTCGTACAATCCTACTTTCACATGAAGTACAGAGCACCAGACCAGATGCTTCACAGATGAGGCAGCTAGGTGGAAAGAGTAGGTGCAAAAGAGAAGCCATACCGGCAACTATCTTAAAATTTAAATATCATCTTCATCAAAAGATAAGAAAGTTGTGGATGACTCGTCGCTGGGGTTGACAGCAATCGGCTCCTTTTGAATCGGAATTCCCGGCGCCTTGGGAATAGTCAGGACAAAGTGAGCCCCCTTGCCTGGAGCCCCCCACGCTTTGAGAGTACCTTGGTGCAGCTTCGCATCGTCAAGTGCGATAGAAAGTCCCAGGCCAGTACCACCTCGTAAACGCGAGCGAGATGGATCTGCCCGCCAGAAGCGATCAAAGAGTCGCTCTGACTCACGTTCTGTGAAACCAATTCCATAATCACGAACACCCACGGCGACTTCGATGTCAGTGTCGCGAATAGTCACCTCTATTGCTTTTCCTTCGCTGTGGTCAATCGCATTTGAAATTAAGTTTCGCAACACCCGCTCAATCCTTCGTGGGTCAACAGAGGCGATCACATCGCTCTCCGGGAAGAAGGTTCGAACCTGCCCACTATGACCAACATGTAATTGATCAATGGATTGAATGACAAGTGATTTGATGTCGACATCTTTAAGCTCCAGGATCGATGCGCTGGCATCAAAGCGGCTGACCTCTAAGAGATCAGTGAGCAAGGATTCAAACCGGGCAATTTGCGATTGCAACAGTTCAGCGCTTCGAGCTGCTGCAGGGTCCATCCTTTCCTTACTTTCAGCAATAACTTCCGAGGCCATGCGAATAGTTGTTAAGGGGGTACGTAATTCGTGCGAAACGTCAGAGACGAAACGTTGCTGTAACCTGGAGAGGTTCTCTAATCTAGATATCTGTTGTTGCATAGAAAGAGCCATCTCATTGAATGAAATGGCAAGCCGAGCCATCTCATCTTGCCCCGTTACCAGCATCCGACGATTTAAATCGCCTGCAGTTAATTGTTCGGCGATCTCCGCGGCATCCCGTACCGGATTGATTGCTTGGCGAATTACGTACCAAGAGATACCCCCGATCATAAATATGAGAAGGAACCCGGCAAAGAGAAGTAAGCGCCCGATAAAGTCGACGATGGTTTGTTGCTCTGACAAAAGAAATACGTAGTACAACTCGTAAGGAGATTGCGGTGGAATTTCTATGGCATTTCCCACAATCACAGCGCTCTTCTTGGTTCCATCCTTGAAAGTAATCGTTCCGCGAATCCATTGTCCGGCCGCCGACTTTTGAACTGCAACACGTAGAGATTTGGGAATTGAAGCTGGATCAACATTTCCAGATGCCCCGTTGAATTTATTATTTTGCCCCTTAGTTAGAGGTGATCCGATTAGAACAACTTCTCGTGGGGTTGTTGCCAAGCTGAGATCATTAGATTGTAAAATCTTTCCAATTACTGTCGGTAACTTTAATGTGGTGAGATAGAGGGTGGCATCAACTTGGCCCTGGGCATATTCGTAGAGAGATTGCGCTTCTGAAACCGACTCACTCGTCTTCTCGCGATAAATTCCATTAGAAATTTGAATAAAGAGAATGCTTCCCACAAGCGAAATCAGAATGATTGAAAGTAGGAAAGTGGTTGAAATGACGCGAAAGAGGATTGAACTCCGCCATTTCACGCCAAGCCATTTCATGTTTGACTCGTTCCCGCCTTATATCCGACGCCGCGCACGGTAAGAACCACCTGGGGGTTATCTACATCTTCTTCAACTTTGGCGCGCAATCGTTGTACGTGAACGTTTACGAGACGAGTATCGGCGGCATGCTGATATCCCCAAACTTCACTCAACAGCGAATCACGGGTAAATACTCGACCAGGCTCTTTCGCCAAAGCGACTAG
>Ga0214249_1000460_pt1 | contig 17149 bp, 19 predicted proteins | sample TroBogypolimnion_17_FD_153087 | JGI IMG/M metagenome (GOLD analysis project Ga0214249, IMG submission 153087) | Freshwater microbial communities from Trout Bog Lake, WI - 23JUN2009 hypolimnion | ecosystem: Environmental > Aquatic > Freshwater > Lake > Hypolimnion/Profundal zone | place: Trout... | reverse complement strand
GAACTCGCCTCTTTTTTTGTTTTTCTTGGTCCGCGATCTCTTCATCTGTGCCTCCAAAAATTAATGTTTGGCACAATGAAGCAGATTTTTACTTTTACAGAAAGATGGGCTTCCTTAATCGGTTACGATAAGGATAGTCTCTCCGTGTCCGCTCAGATCCCCTATCAAAGCGTTTTCTTCCTGAAAGGTAGCCTCTCCTTCAACTGCAGGAATATAGAGAGAAAAAGTCGTTCCTTTCCCTGAGATGCTTTCAACGGTGACTGCACCCTGGTGGTCTTTAATCGTGTTCCACACAACGGTGAGCCCGAGGCCGGTACCGCTCCGCCCCATAGCCTTTTTTGTATAAAAGGGTTCAAAAATATGTACAATATCACTTAAGATTATCCCTTTACCGTTGTCCCTCACGGAGAGAATGACATATTTCCCAAGTTTGATATCGGGAAATCCAGGGATTATCTGTCGCAGTTTCTCATTTCTGGCAGAAATAACTATCTCCCCGCCGTTATCCGAGTCAAAGGCCTCGGCAGCGTTGTTGATGAGATTCATCAGACATTTCCTGATATGGCCGGGAGTACAAAAAACAGTCCAGAGATTGGGATTGAGTTCAACCGTACAAGTAACCCTTGGCGAAGATGCAAGAAGATTTAAATGTTCAGGAGATCGCAAGTATTCTTCCACCAAATGCGTTAAATTCGTTTTTTCTTTAACTGCGGCAACACCCCGCGCAATAGTCAGTAGATCGGCCACTACATTTGCCGCCCTTTTTCCGGACTCACGAATGTTCTCCAGGGGTTTTTTCAGGGGGCTGTCTGCAGGAATATTCAGAAGCAAGAGTTCAGGATAATTGATAATGCCTGAGAGAATATTATTGAGGTCGTGAGCGACCCCTGCAGCCATTTTGCCGATGGTCTCCAGCTTCTGGGCCTGCTGCAGGAGTTTTCCCAAGTGTTCCTTTTCTTCTTTGGCAGCGATCTGTTCGGTGATGTCTTCAGATATCCCAAGAAGGTACAGAGGATGACCCTGCTGGTCAAAGATAGGGATTTTGCGGGTATGGAGAATCTTTTTGTCCTGGGTTTTTGTCTGAATTGGTTCTTCCGGAATTTCGACAAGTATGCCTTTAGCCAATACATTCCTGTCAGTGTCGGTGAATGATTTTGCCTCTGATGCAGGGAAGAAATCAAAATCATTCTTGCCTATGAAATCCGAGGCCGGATATCCTAATAGTTCAGCTCCTGTTTTGTTGAGTCGCACAAACCGAAGTTCTGTGGCATCTTTGATGAAAATCATTGCCGGTATGTTATCGATTACCGTATTGAGGAACTCTTCATTCATACGGAGGTCTGATTGGGCTTTTTTCGCTTCCCTCCAAGCTGCCTCAAGACTCATGTAAATCTTCTCCTGCCGATACAACCAGAAATAACATACCAGACTAATGAGCGAAGCAGATATAAAACCTAAGATACGAATCCCTGGAAGGTAAGGGTGTCCATCAAATGCATGGTCGAGTCCATTTTTTTGCAGCCTTGGGCTAGTATTTTAACCTCTAAAAAATCAGTCCGAGAATTTCAAGAAGCCCAGGCACTACCCATGCCAGCAGGTGATCTGGTCCTCTCCTCTTTCTTTGGTCATGAAAACAACACACGGACTTGGCCCCCTTGTTTTGCAAAATTCCTTTGGCTACGCCTATGGGCTTTTCAGAGGCTGTACTTTTTTCTGATTACTATGGCAATTTTCTGATGAATCTACATCTACAGGGTAGGTGATTTTGCAATTTCCACTAACCCCCATCCCCGCAAGCGGGAACAACAAAGCATGAAAGTCATTATTTTGCAGGAAAATTCAAATGTCGCATAATGTTTTCGCAGTCTGTATTTTCAGGTAGTTAAAGGGATCTTTCATATAAACAAGTTTATTCTTTTTTTCGGGCTGCACCATACAGGGTTACCAAATCGGCCAAGCTCTCAAAGTTCTGCGCCCCGACCAGTTTATGCTGACCCATAACAAAGGTGGGAACCGCGGTTATACCCTTAAATTTCGAATCCACCCAGTCCTTGTCCACTTTTCCCGCATAGGTTCGATTAGAGAGAGTCTCCTCCGCCTCTTCAACTGGCAGACCGACAATTCGGGCTAGATCAATAAGAACCGGACGCTTCGCAAGGTTCAGGCCACCGGCAAAATATGCCTTAAATGCTGCTATATGGAAGGCATCTCCTTTACCCTTGTCGATCGCCCAGAGACCCAATTCCTGTGCGAGTCTGCTATTGAATGTCTTCGTCCTGACGGCAAACGGCAGGCCCAGATCATCGGCAGTCCTACGAAGGTGCTCAAGCATTCCTGTCATTTTCTCCGGGCTTGTCTTGAATAAATCCTCAAGTAATACTCCTTCTTCTGGTGTTTCAGGATGCAAAGGAAAGGCCCGCCATCGAACATTCACTTCATATTCATTTTGCAATCTCTCAATACGCCCGGTAATGAAGTAACACCAGGGTCAGATATAATCGGAAAAGATTTCTAATTCGTGTATTTGTCTCATTTCGTTTCCTCTCGTAAAAAGCGGCACCGATACATGTCAACCACCCCGGGGATATTCCACGGCAGTCAGATATCGAATTTTTTTAGTAAAATATGTATCAATTTTACTAAAATCAACGCGAACGAAAATGTGACCTTACCGATACGGATATAAACGGATAACAGCTTTTCTGTGTAACGATGGTTGGGGCAGTGAGGTTGATTACTTTGACAGGAGGAACTCAGTTTAGCCTTGAGCACCCAAATCCATTGACATAAGGAGGTAATCCTGACTTACTGTATTTCTTAGCAAGGTAACTTCCCCATTCGAAACAATAGTCGAAAACTTCTTGGAAATTTTCACAATCTCTAATGATTCTGACTCCACCATATAGATCATATGTTTTATCAGGTGGACATAGCTGCACAAGACCTTCGGCATTCCCAATATCTACGCATCCTTGCCACAATTGTGTGAGCTTAGTCAGAACTCCCCAGGCCTTGTAAATGTTCTCTGGATTAAGAACCAAAATCAAATGATAATGGACCTGACCAGTTGTTGACTTCTCGCGCACCCACAAGTATCTGGGATCGCACTGCTTGTATTTGTAGTAATGAGTTAATGTATCAAGAAACCTTGAAAACAGGACATTATCATTGGGGTGCGCTGAGTTTGCTGGATAGGTCAGATCAAACCTAGTAAAATAGACTCTTCTATGTTTTTGAGTCATGTAATTTAACAGCGACTCAAGAGGTTGAAGAATTTCAGCGTAATGTCCTTGATGGTTTTTCCAGGATGAATTCAAAGCATAACCGTGGTATGTGCTCTCTTTTATGACCTTTCTCATGATGTGGAACTCCTTGTTAAGTTGAGGTTATTGAAGCCATTCCAAAAACCGGGTTTGGCAGAATCTGAAGAAACGGATAAATCCCCCGTATCCGGCAAAGATGAAAAAGCGATCCCGCATATTTCGTTCATACGAGTGAAGTATGCTTCGATTCTGGGAGAGCCATTAGCCCTATTTTGATGGATTCCGTATAACTACACAGGTCGGTTTTTTTGAAGGATGGACATTGCCCTGGAGACATCTAACGCATAAATATTCTAAATCACTTTTATAGCCTCTGAGGCAGAGGTGCTAAAAATACGATGAAACCCGTTAGGAGAAAATCGCCATCCAGGTGATTACCAGAAATAATTTCCAAAACCAGCATATTGCAAAAATCACATTTATGTTGTCTAACCATATTGTTACATATGGATATAAGCGTATAAAGGATTTCGATGAATGAGCATTCGCCATCATCTGTCGTATAATACGGAAAACCGTAAAAGTTGATTTATGTGATACCTTACTCATGATGCGGAACTCCTTTTTAAATGGATTGTTGTAAATGCCATTCCCAAAACCGAGTTTGGCGGAATCTGAAGAAGCGGATAAATCCCCCGTATCCGGCAAAGATGAAAAAGCGATCCCGCATATTTCGTTCATACGAGTGAAGTATGCTTTGATTCTGGGAGGGCAATTAGCTCTCTTTTGATGGGGTCTTGTATACTTATACAGATCGGCTTTCTGGAGGCTGAACACTGCCTTTGAAACTATGATAATCCCCTGGTTAATCTCCTCGCAGTTGATTTTTGAAATCTCTACGATACTGTTAAAGAGAAATGATGGGCAGTTACTAACGATCGTCTATCTGAAATGAGTCCAATGTCGAGTGATCGCTTTATTCATCTTCAAATTCAAACACATAGTTCGGTGCAAGTATGAACAGTATGGATAAAATTGGCCGTAACGATCCCTGCACCTGTGGCAGTGGGAAAAAATACAAAAAATGCTGTCTGGCAAAGGACAGGGCTCTTGAATCGCGCCGCTACGAAGAGGTCCAGGCAGTGCAGACTGCTCTCTCCTGGCTTGAAGAAAACTATCATGAAGAAGTTGGAGCCGCCGTAGATATTGATTTCATGGGTGAGCCTGATGATAACAGGATGGAAGTTATAGACGCGCTGTCATCGCAACTTGAGCAGGCTCTATCGATAAACATCGGTGAATGGCTGTTAACTGACGCCACTTTGACTATTAACGGCAAAGGCATCCTTGCAAAAGATCTTATCCTCGGAAAGGAAGGCCCTCTTTTAACTGCACATGGTCGAGAATGGCTTCAGGAACTTGGGAAACGCCCCTTGGCACTCTATGAGGTAAGAGAAGTAATAAAGGACAAGGGATTATTACTGGCGGATATGGCCCGACCCGATTTGCCACCCGTACAAGTCAAAGAAAAGACAGCCACCGCTGCTCTGGTGCCGTGGGATACTTTTGGCGCACGTCTGGCTTGGCGTGATGACAGCTTTGTTCTGAGTGGCTCTATATATCCTATGGACAGGGAGACGGCGCTTGATTGTCTTGCGGAAATCAGAAGCGAAATAGAGCACGAGAAAGATGGCCCAGAAATTGAGCGCCACATTACAACATTGACCATTATTGACTACTGGCTTGATTATGTTCTGGAAACCAAGCCTCTTCCTGGATTGGTTGACGCCTCAACTGGAGAGAAAATCAACCTGACAACCGATTATTACCGGGTGAAAAACTGGAAGGAGTTGGAAAAGATTCTTGATGGAGAGAATGATGTTGAGGGAGACCGTGATGAAGGTTGGACCCGATTTGTCGAATTAGGAAATGACATGTCCCGCTCCCTGGCGACCTTGGAGCCAAAGAAACCGAATACTTTAAAGGTATTCTGCAGGACCCTCAAATTGGCTGATGAAGCGCGAACATGGCTGGAAGAAATTGCCGGAAGTGTCATCACGTATAAAATCAGGGAAGTAGTGGACCCACGATCGGAAAAAGCGATGGCAAACGTGAAGCCTTCACCGGAACCCGATATTCCTAAGGATATACAACGGCAAGTCATCCACCAATACTTGGCCAAACATTACGAGACCTGGCCTGAGATTCCACTGCCTGCACTGGAAGGAAAATCCCCGCTTGAGGCTATTAAAATCAAACAACTACGTCCAAAAGTAATTGAACTTCTAAAATCCATTGATCAACTTGAATCGCGTCGTACGGAAGAGACAGGTGGAGAACCATTTGATGTTACATTTTTATGGAAGCGGTTGGGGTTGAAGCGGTAGATCTGGTGCCAGCTATTTCTCTGAGTCCCTACCAGAATGTCCAGCAGGATTAACATTCTTCCCTGATCAACGATAATTATTTTTTCCTTTGTATATTCTCTTTGGCCGGAGAAGGCCTCTGAGCGTATGATAAAGGCCGGTGTACTGATTGAGTATGGAGTACACCAAGGAAGGAGAGAGTTTACGGCTTGATATATGCGTTCAGCCCGATAATGATAGGTTTACCATCCACTTCAGCAGTGGTGACGGTATTTCCTCGTGTACTGGCTACTACCAAGGTCTTGCCGGATGATGAGGGTGTTGGTTTTTCCAAATCAATTTCGATACAGAGCTTGTTGCCTTTGATCTCGACAGTCATAGCCACGATGAATTTCTCCTATTGTCTTTATGTGGTGTGATCACCACCGAGCTGACAATATTCCAGTTTGTTTTACTTTCTACCAGCATTCACCGCTTCTCTAAGGCCTTTACTTACCTTAAAGAAGGGGAGCTTCTTTTCCTTAACCTTGGTTTCTTCGCCGGTCTTTGGGTTTCTGCCAGTGTGAGAATTGTACCGCCTGACGGTAAAGGACCCGAATCCCCGAATCTCGACATTATCACCTCTCACAAGAGTTTCTGTCATAGCATCAAGGATGGTATTTATGATGCTCAGGCCTGTTGCATAAGGGAGATTCAGTTCTTCGGTGAATGCTTCAATCAGTTCTGATTTATTCATATATTTGAGCCAAAGGGAAGATTGATGATTCCTGCGTTATAATCTTGATGACCATCATTGAAGATGTTCTATCATTCTGGCAAGTAATGTCAAAACATATTTTCGGAATAAGCTACTTTCGCAAAAGGGTTTACAGAATCATCGATTTTAGCATCGGCACGCTTTGCCATTTTGTTGTAGATTCAGGCGGTTTATGGCCCTACCGGATAGAGTATGGCAGACCGGTTATTTCCGTCATTCTTCGTGATAAAACCCCTGGATTGCTGAAGGCCCATCTGATATCGCAATTACCTGTGCTTTATCTTGAGAATGAGAACACATAACGAAAGGGCGAAGCTGATACTATTTGATAAGATTAATGGGAAATCGTGCAGGATGATACCATAGATCAGCCAGAGCAATAATCCTGTCGTGAGGATCGCATACATCAGGAAGGAAACATCATGGGTCCTCTTGGATCTCAATATCTTGATGACTTGAGGCAAAAATGAACTGGTTGTACAAATTGCAGCCGTTAATCCGATCAGTGATGTCCAATTGAATTCCATGGTCCTTACGAGATCACAAACAAGCAGATTTTACTACCGCCAGTTCCTGCCATTTTGTCGTGTAAGCAGGCGATTTCAGAGTCTGCTGCATAGTCCATGGCTTGGCCCCTGTTTCAGTCATTCCATATTGGATTGTATTGCGGCCCCATTTCCTGTTAATCTTGTCCAGACCAGCCATGAGCAATTTATCATCCTTAGCTGGAGACCTGGGAAAAAGATCCAGCTGTTTGTACCCTTTTACAATGCCGGTCAGCATGATACCCCCTTTACGATATTTGAAGCCTGGCCTGTATAACGATTTAAGGCAATGCAATGCTGCAGTAATGATTTCTGGCGTAGAAGAGGTGGCCCTAGGCAACGTGATCGTTTGATTATTGGAGTAATATTGCTGATCAAAGGAGCCAGTGGTAATAAACACATTCACGGTCTCGGCTGCTACTCCCTGTTTACGAAGCTTCTCAGCCGCTATCGAGGCATAACTGATGACGGCTTCTCTGAGATGGTCGAGTTCTGTGACCGGATGGCCGAATGTTCTTGAGGTGACAATCGACTTCGGACAAGCAGGAGCATTCTGCAGAGCAATACAAGGGATCCCATTCAATTCGATAACGGTTCGAGCTCCAACAACCGTCAAGGTTTTACGTATCCAGGTCTCATCGGCTCTTTTGAGATCCAAGGCAGTATAGATACCACGCCTATGCAGCTTTTCTGTAGATCGCGCACCTATTCCCCAGACATCATTGACTTCTATCTTTCCAAGGATGCTGTCTGTCTGGATGTTATCGACAAGGTCAAAGACTCCCTGAGCATCCTTTTTTGCAATGCGATTAGCGATCTTCGCCAGTGTCTTGGTTGCAGCAATGCCGATGGAGACCGGAATTCCAACATGTTTTCTTACTCTTTCCCTAAGTTCTGTAGCATACCTATCCCTATCCCAGACTTTATTGATGGGCAGAGTCATGAATGCCTCGTCGATAGAGTACACCTCAACGTCTGCCTCCATCTGCCGTAACACATCCATGACCCGACAGGACAGATCCCCGTACAACGCATAATTAGATGAGAAAACCTGGACATTATGCCGGGCAATCAGGTCCTTGTATTGGAATAATGGCGCTCCCATAGGAATCCCTAAGGCCTTGGCCTCATTCGACCGAGCCACAATACAGCCGTCATTGTTAGAGAGAACGACTACAGGTTTACCGTTCAGTGCTGGTTGAAAGAGCCGCTCGCATGAAACATAGAAATTATTACAATCGATGAGGGAAAAGACCTTCTTCATGGAGTATGCCGACAGAGTTGATAAAAGACACTGGCTACCGTTCTCAGACCTTGAATTCTGTATCGACAGCACAAGGGATTTAACGGTACAAGCAAGGCAGACCCTAATACAAGAAAATTCTTATCTCGGAGACAGTATCGGTATTAAAACTCGGTGATGCCATTCCCCTGAGATCCAAATCCATCCGGCAAGCCATCAGGCACTGTGGCCCATGTAGCACTCGAACGAAATCAGCAGGCAAAGAACCATCTTGTCTCGCCAAGGGACGGTTCTATTGGCTAGCAGTGAGAAAAAGGTCAGGCCTTTGCAAGGATCCCATTTTGCCGAAAATGATTCCCACCTAATCTTTTCACAATTCCACCACCAGCAATAGAACCGCTCTCCAAATTCTTAACAATCATCGATCAACTTGTTTGTGATGTACGCCCAACATTCTCGTATATAATTACACTAATTAACGAGTATTTACTTCTATAAATAAGCCTTGCACTATCAGACTATTATTTGATATTCCTATCACGCTATTATCTCATCATGTTGAGCTGTATGTACTATGTGGTATACATTCTATGTATTGTATCCTATTCTCTGCACGTTGTGTGCTATTGCATAAAACGATCCATGTGCCATATCCTTCTAATTCTTAGAGGAATACCATCCATTTCATTGCTGGTATTCCTCTAGGTGTAATATTAATTCTTTATATATATATACTACTAATCCGGATTTTTGACCTTCATCAACCATCGGTGGCGCGAACAAATAAAAACCTAAACCTCCTTATCTTCCTATATCATAGTCTCTCGGAAATGTTACAAGACAGGAGGCAATATTATGAGAACAAAGACGACCGACATGACAGATAGATGGAACTGGCAGGTAAAGTAGATACCTCTCTCTTCCCAGAACATCCAAAACGCCAAGATATAGCTGGCACGGCGACAAACATCCACAAAGTCAGGCCGATCAAATTTTCCCATCCTCGAGATCTCTCTATTGCATTTCCACAGGAACAACCCTATAACAAAAAAATTGATTTTGAGGTTCTGACCGATTGGGAATTTCACAGGCTTTCTCTTTTGGGACAGAATGACCAGGCGTCGGGTGCCACATGGAAAATGCAAAGGAAACCACTCAGAATAAAGACCATCCGATCGATGTCCGGGTAAACGCCCAAGGCCTGCTGGCGCTTGTTAAGGGCTCACCTCTCGGGATTGTGGCCTTTGATCTCGAGGGCAACATTAGGCTATGGAACAAGGCTGCCGAAAAGATCTCCGGTTGGCTCGAGGAGGAAGTCCTAGGGCAGTCGATTCGTATCATCTCCAAAGACAGTTGGGGAAAATTCGAAGAATTTCGTCGACGGACTCTTCTCAGAGAACAACTCGAATCTGTACCTGTTCATGCCACGAGAAAAGATGGAACTGATATAATCATCAGCTATTCTGCCGCCCCGGTACTCGATCCCCAAAACCAGGTCATAGCAACTGTTGTCGTTCTCAATGACATTACGGAAAAGGCGACCCTGGAAGCTGCCTTGACGGACAGCCTGAAAAAGATGACCCGGATGGTAGATGAGACGGTCAGCGCCCTGGCATCGGCCATAGAAAAACGCGATCCTTATACGGCCGGGCATCAACAACGGGTTGCAAAGTTGGCATCGACGATTGCACGGGAAATGGACAGATTCGACGATGATCGGATAAAGGGGATACTGACAGCAGCAAGCATCCACGACATAGGCAAACTCTATGTCCCCGCCGAAATACTGTGCAAGCCAGGTATATTATCTGGAAACGAGTTCGGGCTGATCAAGGATCACCCCCAGGCTGGATTTGAGATTCTAAAGGATATCGAATTCCCCTGGCCCATAGCAACTATTGTACGTCAACACCATGAACGCTTCAACGGGAGCGGGTATCCTGCCGGGCTCACGGGTGAAGATATACTCCCAGAAGCCGCCATCATCGGGGTAGCCGATGTCGTCGAAGCTATGTCATCCCATCGCCCCTACCGTGCAGGCAAATGAATAACGGCGGCTTTGCAGGAGATCACCCGTGGCCGTGGTGCGGAGTATCATCCTGATGTCGTCGACGCCTGCCTGGCTTTATTCAGGAAGGGATTCAGCCTGTAATGCAAATCAAAAGTTGACGCTCGCGTTTCATCGATTGTTTTTTTGATCCTATTTGGTTTTGATCTTTCCAGCTAGGTGCTCATAGCGTGTGAACCTGAGGCAGGTCAGGAATCTGAGGTGGGAGTGGGGTAGGGCGATAGCGGTCTTGAGAAAGGAAAGAGTCCGGCTGATGTTTCCAGCATGCGAAGCAAGTATTCCGAAAGCAATTTGCAAACAGGTTTACTTATACTCGTGGTTCTTTTTGCATGTGGCAAAGAGTTTCAGCAAAGGCCAGTTGGTTTTGAGGTCGTAGAAGCCTTTTCCCGTCTCTCTAAGGAGGCTCTGGTAGGAGGATCTGAACCTCTCCCGAATGGTTTCGGAAAGTTCAGCGTCAGAGATAAGAAAGCCATTAAGGAAGGAATTCCAGACAGGAGAGGGGTTATTCTGAAAGAAAGGATGGTCGTAACCTTCAAACCTTCGGACTCCTTTGGGACAGATTGATGCCGAGGGATGATCGAGAATTCGTATAAAATACACTTCTTTCATAACGGATCCTGTTGACCATTTTTCTCTGTATTCCGGAGTGTCTTGAGATGTTAGGTATTTGCGTCAAACCTAGCGTGAATGCTTCAATGTGGCATATATTCCGCGCCGTTAGGAATCAATAAACTGAATCAATATCAATTAGTTACGATTGGTTCTTTGTTATTGTAAGTAATATCAATTAGTTGATAAAGTTTGATGCTTTACTGCAGGGGCATGAGAATAGTTAATGGCGAGGCGAGAAGAAAAGGGGAGGGGGTGAACCATGAGCAATGACAGTTCCTCCGGGAGAAGGAGGACGGTTGATGCTGAAGGTCATGCGGTATGATGCCGATATTAAAGAATATACATTCATATTCTGTGCTGGAATGAGCTAATGATCAGATCATATGGGCTATGTATGAGCTCCAAAGAAGAGGTTCGAAGCTGTAGAAAAAGGGGGGTGGGCTAAGGTGGAGGGCTAAACGGGCTATCCATTTTCACCATCGAGGAACCCTTTTCTACTCCCGTCGAGATGATGGTCAGGGGAGATGGTATTGTACGAAGGGTTGTTGCTCGGCCTGTATCGGGTAAATACCTGCGCTTCGACAGTGCTTTATTGTATCACCTGGAAATTTTCCCTTGAATGGAGCAGGAATAAATTATCCCTTGTTAGGGATAGCAGTAGTTATGCGTAACAAAATAGAAACTAAAATCATGGTTGCGTTTCAGGCATACCTACTAAAACAATCTTTGATTTGCGTTTAAGACTCGTGCCGTTCTTCAACAATTTTACCGTCTCTCATGACAGCAACTCCTGAGCCCAACTGCCTGGCTCGTTCACGGGCTTTCTGTGCGGCTCGTTTCATAGCCACTTCGGCAGCAGCCAAATCAGGATCACGCTTTTTGTCTTTTTTGCTGGCATCAACAGACTGATTGCTCATAATTTTACTCCTTCATCAATAAGAACGGGTTCGCTTCCGGAATTGTCGTAAAGAGCCCATTCGTTGACGACCGGCTTATATAAGTTTTCAAAATTTCTCAGTCCTGCCGTAAAACGGCGGTGAATGATCGGTGAATGAACATTGTGACCTCCTTCGCGAACTCGTTGTCGGACCCGGGCAATGGCCAACTCAGGAGAAGCAAGTCTGAGAAAGAATAACTTGACGATGTAACCATCCATCTGCCAGTCGGGAATAAGCCTGACGTAACCTCGACCGCTCAATGTGGTTTCGAAGGCAAAGCTTACACCCCGCACGGAATGATTGAATATCTCCTCCAACATCAGTCGACCGGCTCGAAAAGCAACCAGTTCCGGTTCAAAAGGAGCCAGGCCAGCTGCAATGAGGTCGGCATTGACAAACGTCGGGCAATTTGCCTCTTTCGGTAGAAATTCTTTGGCAAAAGTAGTCTTTCCAGCCCCGTTTGGCCCGGCTATGATGATGATTTTTTTCGCGCCCTGGCGAGTCATGCCTCTGTCTCCACTTCTCTCTCGTAAATGAATTACATTTTCAATATTAACGGGTTTTCAATAATCTTCAACAGTTCTTGCTATTCCGGATCGTCCAGTTTGTAGCGTATCCGAAGTACTCCATCGTTGAAATCTTGGGAGATTATATGAAATTCACCGATTTCGATGGTATTGTCAATATGTTCTCCGATACATGGGCAGGAATCATAGTTACCTATGTTCACTATGCGAATGGTTTCAATTCCGTCCGGAAGACGAGTGAGGTTGAAGTTCCGATTGGGTTTCTCAAGGGAAATTATCTCTTCGGTTACATCCAAGTTTGTAGAAATTGCCTTATTGACCACAGTTTCGATTTCCTTCGCTTCTTCATCGGTCAGGGCTCTATTAAAGTGGTAGTCACACTTGGACTTCTTCTTGTTTAAATGGGCGCTGAAGCAACGTCCACAGTTAAACATCCTGACCATTACCTGATTAAGTATGTGCTCCGCTGAATGCATGCGAGGGGCGTAAGGTTTTGTCATATCGATCTTTTGGTGGGTTTTGAATATAAAAATAATCAATGGTGAATGTGAGCATGAGTCACGATTCTATTGATTCTATAATTGTATTCTCTTGTCAGAATCTACGTAAAGAATTGGCTCCGGTAAATTGCACAACTCCATATCCCTTTAGGGAAAGTGCCGGAGTTGCCGGTCAATAGATATCCTTGTTCATCATGGCGAAAAATGAATTGTTAATTGATAAGGTACAAGAGCACGGGATGATTTGACGGACGCACATATTAACATTATCGCTCTTTATAATAGGGATTATAGGTCGGAGGTAAAGGCTTGTGGATGACTTTTATATTTTCTTCGTATAGAGTGTTTGTTCATGAATACCGAGAGCAGAAAAAAAATCCAAGCGGTCTTTTCGTGCAGATTGTGTGGCTATCAGAGCATCAAATGGCTTGGGCGCTGCCCTAAATGCCAGGAATGGGATAGCTTTGTCCAGGAGACGACAGACCCATTAGAATCCGACAATCTCGCCCCCCTAAGCCCTATTCTGCTGAATCAGGTGCCGGATGGTGAAGAAGAGCGCGTTGTGACATCCATTGGGGAACTGGATCGAGTCCTGGGAGGGGGGATTGTCCCCGGCTCCCTTGTTCTGATCGGCGGTGACCCCGGGATCGGGAAATCGACCCTCATCATGCAGATCCTAGCGGCCCTTGCACAAAAAGGTCACCAGGTCCTCTATGTCTCCGGAGAGGAATCGGCCCGTCAGATCAAGATGCGAGCAACCCGGTTGCATGCCCTGCATCCGCAGGAATTTATAGCAACAATCAGTGATGTCGATCAGATAATCGCCATGGCGGTGAAAATGCGGCCGGTGCTTCTGGCGGTCGATTCGATTCAGACCCTGGCCTGTCAGAACATACCCGCAGCGGCTCCGGGGTCTGTGACCCAGGTGCGCGAGTCGGCCTATCGGCTTCTGAAGATGGCCAAGAATGAGAGTATTCCGGTGATGCTGGTCGGCCATGTCACTAAGGGCGGGGCGCTGGCCGGGCCGAAAACACTTGAGCATATGGTAGATACTGTTCTTTATTTTGAGGGTGAACGCAATCATGCCTACCGTATTCTTCGGTCAGTGAAAAACCGATTCGGCTCAACAAACGAGATAGGTGTTTTTGAGATGAAGGAAGGGGGCTTGATGGAGGTGGCGAATCCTTCCGAGATCTTCCTGGCCGAAAGACCCCTGGATGTGTCCGGTTCCGTTGTCTTACCGAGTGTTGAGGGAACGCGACCCATCTTGGTTGAAATCCAGGCATTGGTCAGCCCGACAAATCTGGGCACGGCTCGCCGGACGGTCATAGGAGCCGATGCCCATCGGCTAGCCTTGTTGTGTGCCGTTTTGGAAATGAAGGCTGGCTTGGATTTCTCCGAACATGATATATTCTTGAATATAGCCGGAGGGATCAGTATTGATGAGCCTGCGCTGGATCTGGGGGTCGTCTGTGCGCTGGCGTCGAGCCTTCTGGATCGTCCGATTTCATCGACGACCGTGGTCTGCGGTGAGGTCGGCCTGGCAGGCGACGTCAGGGCTATCGGTCAGATGGATATGCGTGTCCAGGAGGCTGAGCGTCTCGGCTACACACATTTTGTCATGCCGAAAAGCAACCTGGACAGGGGGGGATGGCAATCGGGGATAGAGCTACTGGGGGTCGCAACAATCAAGGAGGTTATCGAATATCTCTTCAGCGGCGAGGATGATCACTAAGGGCGCCGACAGATTCGACGGGAGGAGGGGACATGGACATTAAAAAACATTTTGGAAGTGGGTGGTAAAATACCCTGAAATTCATCGGCCAAGTAATGCTGGTAGAAATTCTCAAGTGAATAGAGCTGCACGGCCATAAAAGGCTTGGCTTCTTCCTGGTATGATGGATCTCATCTTGTGTTAAATATGCCCTCTCCGTACCACTATACAGTTCCCCGCAATCTGGCTCTTGCTTAACCATTTTCTATCCGGTGTGGCGGCATCCTATAGCAGGAGTTCTCGGTTTAACTATTTTCTATCTTCATAGCGGCTTCCCGGAGCGCATCATCGGATAGATGACTGTATCTCTCGGTCAGCTTAAGGTCGCTGTGCCCCATGAGCTCTTTGAGATGGAAAGGGTTGACACCTTCGATGGCGAGCCATGAAGCATATGTATGCCGGAGGGTGTGAAAGGTAACCTTCATCAAGCGGTCCGCGGTTCCGTCGTTCATATGCAGTTTCTCAACGGCTCGATTGAACGAGTCCGAGATCTGCGCGATTTTGATGCCGCCTCTACCAGGAAAAACCAATGCATCACCTTGAGCATTTTCAGGGCGTCTTGCCGTCATCATTTTTTTGATCTCATTTGTGAGGTAGGCAATTCTGTTTCTACCACTCTTGGTTTCCTTAAATTGCACAACTCCCTGTTGAATGTCCACATCACCCCATTTTAAGTTGAAAACTTCACCGGCACGAGCGCCGGTGTGGAGACTGAACAATGCCATGTTGTGAACGTCGGCGGACCTTTTTTTTAATTCGGCGAGAAGGGCCTTTGCTTCGTCCTTTGAAAGAAAACGAGTGCGCCGGTTATCCACCTTGGGTCGTTTGACCCCGCCTGTTTTGTCGGCAGGATTCCGGCCATCGAGATATCTGTTTTTGAGTGCAAAATTAAAAACCTGTCTTATTACGGCTAACGTGTACTGGATGGATCTTGCGGAACGTCCGGCCTTGCTCATTTCCTTTTTTACTTTTTCCAGGTGCAGAGGCATAATCTCCCGTAACGAGCGGGAGCCGATGAAAGGGTCGATCCAGAGCCGGAAGAGCTCTTCTTCGCGTTTGATGCTACGCCAGTTTTTCCGGTTATGCTGTACCTCGGGAAAATAGTGTTTGGTGAAGATTTCTCCGAATGTGATGTTCCTGGCTTCCTCTTCTTTCGCCGTTATATTTGCGGCCAAGATAGCATTTTCATTTTGCTCCCTGTATTCAGCCAAAGTGAAGGGCGGGGTCTTGTCTCGCCGGTTTCCACTCAAAATGCGATAGATATCGTGAGCGGTGTCTTCGGTGAGGTGTTTTCCCATGATCATGTCGCCTTCCCAGCCAAACCCCTCGCTTTTGGTCAGACCGTTTAATTTGAAGGTCATGGTATAATACCGTCGGGGTCGTTTTGAACGGCCAACGCCGACCGTTTCGGTTTTGCTCTCCCGATAGCGGATTCCCGGGTATTTCGACTTGGTCCACTCAGGCATGGCTTCCTTCTCCGAGGTACGGATCGTTTGATCCGTAGGTTTACAAACTGTACAACCCCTGTACAACCTTTTTCGTGTAATAGGGTGATACCCTGTGAAGGATGATAGCAATTAAGAGACTGGAAATCAATGATAATGTATTCACTGTGACGCACAGTGAAAGTTGTAAAAAGGGACTACGAATCCGTAGGTCGGGGGTTCGAATCCCTCCTGGTGCACCAGTAATTACGGGCACTTATCGTTAATTCGGTAAGTGCCCTTTTGTTTTAGTGCCGTTTTGCGCCGTCTCGTTGCGCGGACAACTTTCTGAGGTCCGCTCCATTATCAGGGGAAATCCAGGGGAAATTTAGGCGAGATTCTTTTTGATCATCCGATCGTCGTCCAGCGCATCTACGGCGCCATGATCAGATTTTGGGATCAGGTGACTATAGGTGTCAGCTGTGATCTGGATGGAATGGTGGCCAAGCTGTCGCTGTACATAGATGAGTGGCTGGTCCTGGGCCAGCATCAGGGAGGCGTAGGTATGCCGCAGGTCGTGTACGCGCATCTTTGGCAGACCTGCCAGCTTAACCATTACATCGAAAGTCCGCCTCCTCCAGGCCGTGGCATCGATCGTTTCCGATACCTTACCGGGGAACACCCATTTCGGCCGTTGGCCAGATTTGACTGATTGTGATAAAACTTCCTTTCTCAACTTTTTCAGCACCTCGGCGAGCTGTTTGCTCATGTCCACATCCCGGCTCTTGCCGCTTGATGACGTAGCTGTCGAATTCGCAGTTAGGACACCAAACGCTTCGGCTAGCAAAATTTCAGCCAGTACAAATGAAACCGAAATCAAGAAACTCCTAAAATATCCTGGAAAATCTGTTTTAGTATTATTTGATTTCTCAAAGAATCCATACGGTTCAGTTGACCTTGATGATTACCGTATTTGCCCACTTGGCAAAGGGAATCATAATAAATCGTGCCTCTTAATGAGACTCAGTTGAATGATTATATTTTCATGTAAGATCAAGTTATTGCCTTAAAGGAGGCCTTACAATGAAAATGCCGACTATTTCTCTTATTGAGTGGCAGAAAAAATTCGGAA
>Ga0214249_1000456_pt1 | contig 17247 bp, 15 predicted proteins | sample TroBogypolimnion_17_FD_153087 | JGI IMG/M metagenome (GOLD analysis project Ga0214249, IMG submission 153087) | Freshwater microbial communities from Trout Bog Lake, WI - 23JUN2009 hypolimnion | ecosystem: Environmental > Aquatic > Freshwater > Lake > Hypolimnion/Profundal zone | place: Trout... | reverse complement strand
GTCGCACCTGGGCCGAAAGTTGCCGGAGCAATTGAAGCCGGTGTTCCCCAAGGACGTGCAAGTCCGCGTGTTGCCGGGCCTGTACTTTCACTGGCTGACTGAAGCGTCGGGCAAATCTTTCTTTGACGATACCTGGCGCGTCGGCCCAGAAGCGGACCGCATCGGCTATCGCTTCAAAGGCGGTCGCGCCCTGGAATTCGCGCCGCGCGAGCGCCCCTTTGGCGCTGGCTCCGATCCCTCAAACATCGTTGATGCCGGTTATCCGGTCGGCTCGATTCAGGTACCCGGCGGGCTGGAGCCGATCATGCTGCATCGCGACGCCATCTCCGGCGGCGGCTACGCAATGATCGGCACCGTCATCAGTGCCGACATGGATCTGGTTGCCCAGTTGCAACCGAATTTCCGCACGCAATTTGTCGCAGTTGACATGGCGCAGGCCTTGGCGGCGCGCGCCCAGTCCAAACAGCGCCTGACCGATTTGCGGGCGACCCTGAAGACCTGAGTGTTTTTCGCATTCGTACAAGCAAGAGACTGGCTTGTATTCCCCACCTTCGCACTGGCGCGAAGTTTTTTGACCTTGACTTTTCAATTTGGAGACTAAATGAAAAAACTATTTGTACCCACCCTGATCGCAGGTGTCTTGTTGTCTGCTTCTCTGGCAGCACAGGCCGCCAACTGGTACCCATACGCAGCCGAGCAGACAGAACCCGCGTTCTCCGATACTGGAGCGAAAAAGCCGGTTAACTACAGTCCGCTACCCAAAGCATCGAAGAAGTGGAAGCTGTGCGTTTCATTCCCGCACATGAAGGACGCCTACTGGCTGGGTGTTGACTATGGTGTGGTTGAAGAAGCCAAGCGTCTTGGCGTCTCAGCCCAGGTGCTTGAAGCGGGTGGTTACACCAATTTGAACAAGCAGATTTCACAGATTGAAGACTGCGTCGCCGGCGGCGGCCAAGCCGTGGTCATCGGCGGTATTTCTGCCGACGGGCTGGTCAACCTGGTCAAGTCGCTCAGGGCGAAAAATATCCCGGTTGTTGATTTGGTGAACGGCATCAACTCTGCAGAGTTGACCGCCAAGTCGCTCGTGTCCTTCTACACGATGGGGCAGGAAGCGGGTGCCTACCTTGCCAAGAAGCATCCGGCAGGTGGTGCCAAGGCCGTGGTCGCATGGTTCCCCGGACCAGCGGGTGCGGGCTGGGTCGAGGCCGCCAACAAGGGCTTTGCAGAAGCGGTCAAAGGCAGTTCGCTCGAAGTAATGGCGCCGATGTACGGAGACACGGGCAAAGAGGCGCAGGCCAAACTGGTTGAGGACGCGCTGCAGTCCAACCCGGCTATTCGCTACATCGCCGGCACCGCCGTCACGGCGGAAGTGAGCCAGGGCATTGTGCGCGCTCGCAATTTGAAGGACAAGGTGCAGCTGGTGTCGTTTTACCTGACCCCGGACGTCTATGCCGGTATTGAAAAGGGCACGATCATGGCATCACCCGCCGACGCTATGGTGATTCAAGGGCGCATGTCCATCGACCAGGCGGTGCGTGCACTGGAAGGCAAAGACCTGATCAAACACGTGGGCCCGAAGATTGTCACGATCGACAAGGCAAACCTGAAGCAGATTCGTCGCGACGACGTACTCCCACCCGCAGCATTCAAGCCGCTATTTGAAGTCAAATGATGAGAGCCTGCGGTTTGGGCAAGTCAGCTTTAGAGATTGTTTTTGCATCAAGATCAAGAGCGACCTTGTCCAGGCAGCAGGTTGATTCAAGATGAGCGATGTGCTGTTGTCCATCGAAGGTCTGTCAAAAGAGTTTCCCGGTGTGCGTGCGTTGGATGGCGTGGATTTTGAGTTGCTTGCCGGCGAAGTGCATGCCATATTTGGCGAGAATGGTGCCGGCAAGTCCACCTTGATTTCCATCATCGCGGGAGCGCAACCGCAGGGCGGTGGGGTGATCCGCATGCACGGCGAGATCCGCCGGTTTTCATCGGTCGCTGATGCCAGACGGCAAGGCATCAGCGCCGTGTTTCAAGAGTTCTCGTTGGCGCCGCACCTTACGGTTGAAGAAAATCTGTGTTTGGGCGAAGAACATATTCACCAGCGATTTGGTTTGCTGCGCTTGTCGGAGATGTCGCGGCATGCCAGTGCGCTGTTAGAGCGGCTGAATTTCAAGATTGACCCGCATCGTGTTGTTGCCACGCTGTCGCGCGCCGAGCAGCAAATGGTCGAAATTGCCAAGGCGTTGCGCGGGAAACTTTCGGTTCTGATCCTGGACGAACCCACGGCATCGCTGACCGACAGAGAAAGCGAGCAACTGTTTTCGACCGTTCGCAGCCTCAAACAGCAGGGCGTAGGCGTTATTTACATCACCCATCGCATTCAGGAGATCAAACGCTTGGCCGATCGCGTGACAGTGCTGCGTGATGGCAAACACATTGGCGTGGTGGATGCCGCCAGCACCTCTGAGGCCAAACTTATTGAAATGATGGCCGGACGCGCGGTTGAAAAGATCTACCCTTCCATAAGCGCCAATCCAGGGCGTGCGATTCTGGAGCTTTCTGATATTCGCGGCGGTGCAGGCGTTGTCGTCGATCATTTCGTCGCACGCGAAGGTGAAGTGGTTGGCGTTGCTGGCCTGGTTGGCTGTGGCAAATCGGATTTACTCAGAATGGCTTTCGGTATCGAGCCCATGAAATCCGGAACGGTGCGGCTGGATGGTCAGATCGTTTACAGACCGACGCCGCGTCGCATGCTTAACGCCGGTGTTTTTTATTTGCCCTCCGATCGGCGCGAAGAGGGTTTGATGCTGTCGGCCAGTACCGCCGACAACATCACACTCAACGCCCTGACGCAACAGCCTATTCATTTTCGCTCCGGGTTTTTGTCACTGTCAGCAGAAAGAACGGTAACGCGGGACATTGGAAGGCGCGTCGATATCCATCCGTCGAATCTTCCCCGCGCCACTGCGCTGTTGTCAGGCGGAAATCAGCAGAAGGTATTGTTTGGCCGGGGACTGACGCGCCCCATCAAACTGTACATTCTTGACGAGCCAACGGTAGGCGTCGATGTCGGGACGCGCAGCGCCATTTACTACCTGATCAAGGAGTTGTGTGAAAAGGGCGCGGCCGTCATCCTGATTTCGTCCGATCTGCCCGAAATCCTGCACATGTCCCATCGCGTGTATGTGATGCGCTCGGGTCGCATGGCGGCCGAAATCGACCGCACCCAACTCACCGAAGCCGCCGTGCTGAAGCACTTCTTTTAGCCGATCACGTCAAACAAGGCAATTCAGAATGAGTTCAATCGATCCTGCAAGCAATCCGACACCAGCTCCGCATTTATCTCCGCGCGACTGGATACTGAAAATCTTTCTGCACTGGGGGGTCATGCCCTTTTTGCTTGTGATAGCGGTCATCACCTTCAGCTTGATGTCATCGCGCTTTCTGACCAGTGAGAATTTGATCAATCTGCTGCGTCAGTCGGTCTATCTTGTGCTGGTGTCGTTGGGTCAGATGCTGGCTCTGATTTCGGGTGGCTTTGATCTGTCGGTAGGAACGATTGTGGCGCTCGCATCCGTTGTATCAGCGCTGACTATGGGCGCCTTGGCCCCGAGTTTTCCGGATGCCATCTGGCTGGTTATCACCCTGGGCTGTCTGGCCGGCTTGGCAGCTGCCATGTTGATGGGCGTTATCAATGGCGCAGGTGTGGCCATATTCGGAGTCTCGCCGTTCATCATGACGCTTGGCATGCAATCGGTTGGTTTTGGCATTGCCTTGTTCCTGACGGCGGGCGTTCCGGTTTCAAACCTGCCCGATGCACTGGGTGACACCTTTGGTTTTGGCGTGCTGCTGGGTGTTCCCGTCCCCATTTTGATGATGCTTTCGATATTGGCTGTTATGTTTGTCTTGTTGAATTACTCTGCCTGGGGCCGGCATTTGTATGCGGTTGGCAGCAACCCGAAAGCGGCTTTGTTGTCAGGTATTGAGGTCAAACCCATCCTGATCAGTGCCTATGTTTTATGTGCCTTGATTGCCGGCATATCGGGTTTGCTGTTGACGGCAAGAACGGCTTCCGGGGATGCCAATCTGGGCGGATCGATGGCACTTGAATCGATTGCTGCCTGTGTCATTGGCGGCGTATCGCTGCGCGGCGGCATCGGACGTCTGGAGAATGTGGTGCTGGGCGCTATCTTTATCGGCCTGGTGCAAAACGGAATGAACCTTGCGCAAATCGGCTCGTACTTGCAGATTGTTGTGCTCGGCATGCTTTTGATTGTGGCCGTTGTGTTTGACCGCATTCGTCAAAAGCGCCTGTATCGGCTTTAAAGCACGAACCCGGCCTGTCCCGACATTCAAACGTATTGCGAAACCTGCCCTACAACACATTGGAGTTATATGCACCGCGAACCCGAACTCAAGAATGCCGCCCTGATGGCGCGCCGGCAAGCCGCCATCCCCCGTGGCGTCGGCCAAAGCCATGAAGTCTTCATCGCCCGCGGCGAGAACGCCGAGGTCTGGGATGTTGAAGGCAAACGCTACATCGACTTTGCCGGCGGCATCGCCGTGCTCAACACCGGGCACCGCCATCCGGCCATCATTGCTGCCGTCAAGGCGCAGCTTGACCTCTACACCCACACCTGCTTCCAGGTGCTGGCCTACGAGCCCTACGTTGAACTGGCCGAGCGCATCAACGCCCTGGCACCGGGCAACTTCGCCAAGAAGACCATGTTCCTGAGCACCGGCGCCGAAGCGGTCGAGAACGCGGTCAAGATTGCGCGCTCCTACACCAAGCGCAGCGCCGTCATCGCCTTCACCAGCGGCTACCACGGGCGCACCCTGCTGACCCTGGGCCTGACCGGCAAGGTCGCGCCCTACAAGACCGGCTTTGGCCCGTTCCCGGGCGAGATCTTCCACGCACGCTTCCCCGATGCGCTGCACGGTGTCAGCGTCGATGATTCGATCGCCTCGGTCGAGTCGCTGTTCAAGAACGACGTCGAAGCCAGCCGCGTGGCGGCCATCATCGTCGAGCCGGTGCAGGGCGAAGGCGGCTTCAATGTGGCGCCACCCGAGTTCCTGCAGCGCCTGCGCGCACTGTGCGACCAGCACGGCATCGTCATGATTGCCGACGAAATCCAGACCGGCGCCGGCCGCACCGGCACCTGGTTTGCGGTGGAGCAAAGCGGCGTTGCACCCGACCTGATCACCATGGCCAAATCGATGGCCGGCGGATTCCCGATCTCGGCTGTTGTGGGCCGCGCCGAAGTAATGGACGCACCCGCAGCGGGCGGACTCGGTGGTACCTACGCCGGCAGCCCGATGTCATGCGCCGCCGGCCTGGCCGTGCTTGACATCTTCGAGAAAGAAAACCTGCTTGAGCGCAGCCGGGCACTCGGCACACGCATGACGGCCAGCCTGAAGGCCATGGCAGCCAAGAACCGCTGCATCGTCGATGTGCGCGGACTCGGGGCCATGGTGGCGATCGAGCTCTGCAAAAACGGCGACCTCAAGCAACCCGACGCCGACCTGACCAAGCGCCTGTGCGCTGAAGCGACGAAACGCGGTCTGATTCTGCTGTCCTGCGGCACTTACGGCAACGTGGTGCGCATTCTGGTGCCCCTGACTGCCAGCGACGCCATTGTTGATGAAGGCCTGGCCATCATCGATGCGGCGCTGAATGCTGTACAGGCAAACTGATATGACTACAAGCACCCGCCCGCAAGCTGTACCGACGCAGCAATTGTCGAATGAACACTTCATCGTCACCGAATGGCGCTTTGCGCCTGGCGCCGAAACCGGCTGGCACACGCATGGCCACAACTATGTCGTGGTGCCGCAAACCAACGGTGAACTGCTGCTGGAAACACCTGAAGGACTGATCACAGCGCCGCTGGTTGCCGGGCAGTCTTATGCCCGCACCATTGGTGTGCGACACAACGTCATCAACCCGACGCAGCACGAGGTGGTGTTCATCGAGATTGAAGCGCGCTGAGCACTGCGCGAGTCCAGCCAGCTGACGCACCGGCACGGTAAGCGACGCCAACAAATTGGCGCGTGCACTAGGGGAAACCCGCTGCGCTGGGCATGGTTTTTGCTGCATGATGGACGGCCCCAAATGAACCCATTTTTTTGCACCAAATAAAACCAACGAGCGATGTTCAAGCACTACCACACGACCGAAGTGCCGCAACACCATGAATATGGCTTCTGGCGGGAGGTCATCGCCAAAAATTACTTCCACCTGCAACTCGATTTTCGGAACAATCAGCGCTTCAAAGGCTCGCTGTCCGCCTGGGAGTTGGGCATGGTCTCGCTCTCCAAGCTCGAGTGCAGCGCCTTGCGCTACCAGCGTCTGCGCCAGCATTGTCAGGCTGATGCGCCGCAGATTCTGGTCACCGTGCCCTTGCGCAGCGAGGTTGAGTTCTCGCAACTCGGGCGCACCACACGCTGCGCGCCGGGTCAGTTCATTCTGGAACACAGCGACGAACCCTACGAATTCAGCCACGGCGCCGAGAACAACATGTGGGTCATCAAGGTGCCTGAGAGTGCACTCAAAGCGCGCGTCGGCAACACCAGCCGCTTCTGTGCGCAACACTTCGACACCACTCAGGGCATGGGGCTTCTTTTCAGCGACTACCTGCAACTGATCTCGCGCCACTGCGACAAGCAGCCAAGCGAAGCTGCGCTGGCACTAATGGGTGTGCAGTTGATCGAACTGCTCGGAACCACGCTCAGGGAAGATTCTTCGGTGCTGCAGTCATCGGTTTCCGTCGTGCGCAGCGCGCATCTGGCGCGCATTGACGCCTATGTGCGCGAGAACCTGAGCGATCCAGAACTGACACCTGAACTGCTGGCCGCGCGCCATGGCATATCGGTGCGCTACCTGCATACGCTGTTCAAGGACACAGGCCAATCCGTAGCCCAATGGATTCGTGATTTGCGCTTGCAGCGCGCACATGAACAGTTGATGGCCGCGCTACCCGGCACCTCGATTTCGCAGATTGCCTACGCCTGCGGATTTAACGATCAGAGCCAGTTCAATCACGCCTTCAAGCGCCGTTTCGAACACTCGCCCGGCGAGCTACTCAAGCCGCGTCACTAGCGCAACAAATCCGGGTAATCCCGGGCCTGCGGTGCACGCAGACGCAATAAATTGTGCATCCTGGGACAAAGCAAAAAATCCCCTCAGCCTCAGAATTTCTCCTGTACAGAGCTTCGTTTCGATCGACTGAAACGATCCATGGATGACGTGCCGTTGGCTCGCGGCGCGTCCAGGAGAAACTGATGGCAAACCCGAAAAAAGTTGACCCGATTACGCTGGCCGTGGTGCGCGGTGCGCTTGAAACAACGCAGCGCGAGATGACGCTGACCTTGGAGAAAACAGCGCGCTCCAGCGTCTTCAACGTCGCCCATGACTACAGCAATGCGTTGTTCAATCACCGCGCCGAGATGATTCTGCAAGGGCAGGATATTCCGATCCACTTGGGTAGCCTGATGCCGGCCATGAAGGCGGTCGCCAACTACTTTGGCGACGATATCGCGGACGGCGACGTCATCTACCACAACGACCCCGTCATGATGGGCAGCCACATCCTTGACTGCTGCATGTACAAGCCGGTGTTCTACCAGGGCAAGCTGGTGTTCTGGAGCGTCTGCAAGGGCCACGTCTCCGACATCGGCGGACCGGTACCCGCCGGTTACAACCCGGACGCCAAGGAGATCTTTGCCGAAGGCCTGCGCATACCGCCGGTCAAGCTCTGGGCCGCTGGCAAGCCGCGCAATGACGTGATCAACTTCCTGATGTCCAACGTGCGCTCGCGGCGCGACTGGGAAGGCGACCTGCGCGCGCAATACGGTGCCGTATCGATTGGTGAGCGCAACATGATCGCGCTGCTCGACAAATACGGTGTCGAGGAAGTGCAGGCTTGCATTGACGAACTGCTGAACATGGCAGACCGCACCATGCGTGACCTCTTCAGCAGCGTTAACGACGGCACCTACGAGGCCAGCGCCGTTCTCGAAGACGCGGGCCACGGTCTGGGCGAGCTCACCATCACGGCCACCGTGACGGTGCAGGGTGACACCTGCCACATCAAGATTCAAAGCCCGCCGCAGGTGCCTTACTTCATCAACTCCTACGAGGGCAACTCCTATTCCGGCGTTTACCTCGGCTTGATGATGTTTGCCCGTGTCGCGCCACCCTACAACGAAGGCCTGTACCGCTGCGTCAGCCTGGACCTTGGACCCAAGGGCACGCTGTGCAACGCGGCCGAACCGGCGCCGCACGTGAACTGCACCACCACACCGATGGAGACACTGGCCGACGCCGTGCGCCTGGCGCTGGAAAAGGCGGCGCCAGCGCGCGCCGTGGGTTCCTGGTGTCACTCCAGCGGCATCAACATTGCCGGGCGCGACACGCGCAACAACGAGGAATACGTGACCATGATTTTGGCCTCGCTGATTGGCGGTGCCGGTGCCACGCCGCATCTCGATGGCTGGAACGCAGTCGGACCGCAATGCTGCTTTGGCGCCTTAAGTTCGGGCGACATCGAAATCATGGAGTACTCGTACCCGATCCAGATCCACCGCTACGGTCTGGTACAGGACAGTGGCGGCGCCGGCTATCACCGCGGCGGCTGCGCCACCGTCTGGGAGGTTGAGCCGCTGGCGCACGAGATGACCGCCATCACTTTCGGCGAAGGTCGCCACTACGGTGCCCTGGGTGCCAACGGCGCCGAGAGTGCCCGCCCTGCTCTGAAACTGGGCCGCATCGAACGCAAGCATGGCGCTGAAGTGGTCGACGTGATGCGCAGCAACGCCATCCTGACGATCAAACCGGGCGACCGGGTCGCCACCACCAACCCGGGCGGCGGCGGCTGGGGCAAACCACTGGCGCGCGAAATCGAACGCGTCATTGAGGACGTGCGCAACGGCTACGTTTCGCAGCAAGCAGCAGCCGACGAATACGGTGTGGCAGTGGACACCAACACCTGGAGCGGGCAGCCCTGCGGGCCTCGCCTGACCCAGGCCTGAAATCCGCAAGCACCCAGCCTTCACATTATTGAAAGAGAAACTCATCATGACTTACCGATTGGGCGTAGATGCCGGCGGCACTTTTACCGACTTCGTGCTGGCCGATGACAAGGGCAATGTGTACTTGTTCAAATCGACCTCGACACCGGAAGATGGCACGCTGGCCATTGCCGACGGCTTTGCTCAGATTGCCGAGAAACTGGGACGCCCGATGACCGACATCCTGGCGGAAACTGAACTCTGCGTGAACGGCACTACCGTGGGCTTGAACGCGCTGATCCAGCACAAGGGTGTCAAGACCGGCCTGATTTGCACCCAAGGCCATGAAGACTCGCTCGAAATTCGCCTGGGCCACAAGGAAGAGGGCTATCGCTACGACGCCGAGTACCCACCCGCCAAAATTCTGGTCGATCGTCACCTGCGCGTACCGGTGCGCGAGCGCGTTCTCGCCGACGGCAGCATCCGCACGCCGATGCACGAAGAAGATGTGCGCGCTGCCTGCGAGTTGTTCAAACGCGAAGGCGTAAAGGCGGTAGCCATCTCCTTTCTGTGGTCGGTAGCCAATGAGGCACACGAGCGCCGTGCCGCTGAAATCGTGCGCCAAATGCTGCCTGATGTCTATGTCTCGGTCGGCATCGAAATCTTTCCGCAAATGCGTGAGTACACGCGCACCTCGACGGCCGTCGTCAACGCTTATCTGGGCCCGGTGCTGCAGGCCTATGTTGACCGGATCGATCAGTTCTTCCGTGACAACGGCATCAAGGTTCCGGTGCGTTACTTCCAGTCCAACGGCGGCATGGCGGCACGCGCGGTGATGATTTCGCGCGCGGTCAACGCCATCAACTCTGGGCCTGCATCAGCGCCGATGGCGGGCGCTTATGTGACGCAGCCGCTGGGCCTTAAGAACTTCATCACCATCGACATGGGTGGTACCTCCTTCGACATCACGCTGACGCACGATGGCAAAACCAACATCAACAAAGACATTGATTTCCTGCGCTACCGCATCGGCACGCCAATGATCCAGGTTGAGACCTTGGGTGCGGGCGGTGGCTCGATCGCCTGGATTGACCAGATGGGCGTTCTCAACATGGGGCCGCAGTCAGCCGGCGCCACGCCCGGCCCGGCCTGTTACCTGCGCGGCGGCACGCAGCCGACCGTGACCGACGCCAATGTAGCGCTCGGCTACCTCAATCCGGAGTACCTGCTCGGCGGGCGACTGCCGATCAATGCTGCGGCCTCGCGCCAGGCGATTGCAAGCCACATTGCCGAACCGCTGGGCATCAGCGTGGCCAAGGCGGCCTACGGCATGTTCCAGATCGTCAACAACAACATGGTCAATGGCATCCGGCGCGTCTCGATCGAGCGTGGCTACGACCCGCGTGACTTTGCCCTGATTGGCGCTGGCGGTGCCACCGGCTTGCACATCACGGCGCTGGCGCAGGAGATTGGCTGCCGCACCGTGCTGGTACCCAAGCTGGCGTCCGGCCTGTGCGCATTCGGCCAGATCCTTTCAGACGTCAAATACAACTACATGGCGGCCACGCCAACGCGGCTGGACGAGCGCGCCAATCTGGACAAACTTGAAGAGCGCTTCAAGACGCTGGAGAACGAAGCCGTGACGGCCCTGCTTGCAGAAGGCATCACACGCGACCTGATCGCCTTCAAGCGCAGCCTTGATATGCGATATGTGGGACAGGTTCATGAATGCACGGTCGATATCGGCGACACCGTGGCCAATGCCACCAACCTGCCGCTGATCAAGCAGAAGTTCCACGACCTGCACAAGCAATTGTTCACGTACAACGAACCTGACAGCCTGGTCGAAATCGTCAACATTGAATCCACCGTTTATGGCAAAACGGCCTTGTTGCCGCCGCAACTGCTGGCCAAGGGCGGCAAGCCCGAGGCTGCCATCAAGACGCGCCGCGCGATGATCTTCAGTACTGACGGTGAGTCCACCCCTACACCAGTTTATGACGGTGAGGCTCTTGGCGCGGACGATCAGGTAAAGGGACCGGCCGTGATTGAAGAACCGACCACCACCATCGTGATCAACCCGGGCTGGACCGCGCGCCTGGATGCGAGCGGAACCTACGTCATCACCTGCGCGGCCTGAAGCGGGACGTTTGATTCATGTCTACCAGCCCGATAGCCAACTGCCTGCAGGCTGATGACGTGTCGGTCACCTTTGCCGGGCTGCGCGCGCTCAAGCACGTCAGCCTGCGCCTCGAGCGGGGGCAGATCGTGGGGCTGATCGGGCCCAACGGCGCCGGCAAGACAACCCTGGTCAATGTGCTCACCGGTTTCAACGCGCTGAGCACAGGGCGTGTCCTGCTTGATACAAGCGTGCTGCATGGAATGACTGCCGACGCCTTCCGGCGTCAGGGTGTGGCACGGACCTTTCAGGGTGGTCGATTGTTTCGCAACCTGAGCGTTCAGGACAACCTGGAGGTCACGGCAGTCGGTCTGGGCATGTCACGCCGCGCCGCCATGGCCGAGGCGCAGCGCGTTCTGCAGTGGATGGATCTGGCGCATCTGGCGGATCGACTGGCCGGGGTTCTGCCCTATACGGACGAGCGGCGCGTCGGCATTGCGCGCGCGATCATCGGGCGTCCGGCCTTCCTGCTGCTCGATGAGCCGGCCGCCGGCATGAGCGAGCACGAAGCGGCTGATCTGCGCGCCATCATCGCCCGCATTGCGCAGGAGATTGGCTGCGGCATTTTGCTGATCGAACACAACGTGCGCCTGGTGCTGAGCATTTGCAGTCACATCGTGGTGCTCGACACCGGCGAGGTGATCGAAAATGGCGATCCGGAGCGCATTCGCCAGAGCGAGCGCGTGCGTCACGCCTACATGGGAACGGCAGCCGAAACGGTCGCCGATCCACTGGCCGAGGAGGACGCATGAATCTGCTCGAAATCCATGACCTGAACGTGCGCTACGGTGGTATTACCGCCCTGCACAAGCTCAGTCTTTCGATCAAGGCCGGCGAGACGGTCATGGTCACTGGCCCGAATGGGGCCGGCAAATCAACGCTGCTCAAGACCATTGCCGGACTTGTCAAACCGCAACACGGCAGCGTCGTCTTTGATGGCCAACTCATCACAGGGTGCGCGCCAGAAACCATTGCCGCCGCCGGTTTTTCGATGGTGCCCGAAGGGCGTCAGGTGTTCAATTCGCTCACCGTTCTGGAAAACCTGCGCGTCGGCACCGGCATGCGGCGCAACAAGCTCGCCGTCGCGGCCGACCTTGACTACGTGATGGACGTCTTTCCCGTGCTGCGTGAACGCGCCCTGTCGCAGGCCGGCATGCTCTCGGGCGGTCAGCAACAGATGCTGGTCATTGGTCGCGGCCTGATGGCCGCACCGCGCCTGCTGGTCATTGACGAGCCCTCGCTGGGTTTGGCCCCGCTCGTTACCGATCAGGTCTATGAAGCGCTGATGCGCTTGCGGGTCGAGCGCGAATTGACATTGCTGATCGTCGAGCAAAGCGCCAGTCGCGCCGTCATGACGGGTGGGCGCATGCTGATGCTGCGCGAGGGCCGCATCGTGCTCGAAGGCGATCCGCGCCAGCTCACGGCGCACCAGATGCAACAGGCCTATTTTGGCTACGAAGATGAACCCGTCACTGCGAGCACGCCATGACCGCCGCGCTGCAATACCTGTTTGATGCGCTGAGCCTTGGCAGTCTGTACGCCCTGGGCGCGCTGGGCATCGCGCTGATCTTCGGCGTCATGCGGCTGGTCAACTTCGCGCATGGCGATGTCATGACCTTCGCCATCTTCGTCCTGATAGCGCCCACCACCGAAGCCGTGGCCCCGCTGTGGGTCGGCGCCTGGTCGACACCGCTGCTGGTGCTCACCGTGCTGGTTGCGGGAGCGGCGCTGTCGATCGTGTCTGAATGGCTGGTGTTTCGGCACCTGCGCCATGCCACGCCGGCCACGACCATGATGGCGTCCTTCGCACTGGGCTTTGTGCTGCAAAACACACTGCTGGTACTGCACAGCAGCCGGCCCAAGGCCGTCAACCTGTGGCCGACGCTGAGCGCACCGATGAACCTCTGGGGTGCGCGCGTGCCGGGGCTGCAACTGCTCATGATCGGCATCACGATGGCGCTGCTGATCGGCCTGGCCTGGATGCTCAAGCGCAGCCGGGTCGGACTTGAAATGCGGGTTGCCGCTGAAAACTTCGACATGGCGCGCATGCTGGGCGTCAAGGCCAACCGCGTGATCCTGATGGCGTTCGGCCTGAGCGGCACGCTGGCGGCCCTGATCGGCCTGTTGATGGTGAGCCAGACCGGCTTGGTGGACATTCGCATGGGCGGGCCGATGATGCTGGTGGCCTTCGTCTCCACGGTGATCGGTGGCCTGGGCAGCCTCGGCGGTGCGGTGCTGGGCGGCTTTCTGATCGGCGCCGTCAGCACGGCACTGCAGGCCTGGCTGCCGCTTGACGCGCGTGCCTTTCGCGATGCATTCGTCTATCTGGCGGTGATTCTGCTGCTGCTGTGGCGCCCCGATGGCCTGTTCGTGACCAGTGCGGTCCGCCAGCGCGTTTGAACCCAGGTACCAACGCCATGAACCCTTTTTTCCAACGCCATCGCCTGGGCACGCCCCTGGTCCTGTGCCTGGCCCTGCTGCTGATGACGCTCTTGTCGTTCACTGGCTCCGCCGGCCTGCAGCGCACCGTCACCGAAATTCTGATCCGCGTGGTCATGGTGGTGGGGCTCTTCATCTTCGTCGGCCACTCGGGCGTCATGAGTTTTGGTCACATGGCTTTTGTCGGTATCGGCGCTTACGGTGTGGCCTGGACCACGATGGAGCCATCCATGAAACTGCTGATGTTGCCGGGACTGCACACCCTGCTACAACAGGCCGATCTGCCCTGGGTTTTCGCCACCGTGCTGGGTGCCCTGCTGGCCGCATTCGTTGCCCTGCTCGCGGGCAGCGTGATCCTGCGCCTGAGCGGCATTGCCGCGTCGATTGCAACTTTCTCCCTGCTCGCCATTTTCAACGTCATTTATTCCAACTGGGACACAGTAACCGGCGGGGCCAGTTCAATTGTCGGCATCCCAACCCCGGTGGAGGACTGGCAGGCCCTGGCCTTTGCGGTCTTGGCCATCGTGCTGGCGCACCTGCACAGCATTTCCCGCTACGGCCTGGGTTTGCGCTCGGTGCGCGAAGAACCGGTCGCTGCCCAGAGTTGTGGCATCAACGCCTGGCGCCAGTTACTGGTGGCGTTCGTACTGAGCGCTTTTGTCTGCGGCTTGGGCGGCGGACTTGACGCGCAGTTTCTGGGTGTCGTCAACCCGGATGCCTATTACCTCAGCCGCACCTTTACCTGCTTGACCATGCTCGTGATTGGCGGCAGCGCCAGCCTCAGCGGTGCCGTGACCGGCGTGATCGTGCTGTCCGTTCTGATCGAATTGCTGGTGCGCTTCGAAGCCGGTGTCACGCTCGGCGCCATGACGATTCATCTGCCCACTGGCAGCCAGGAAATTGTGGTCGGCGTTGTCATGGTGCTGATGCTGATTCGCCGCCCGGCGGGTTTGATGCGGGGGCGCGACTGGTCTTGGCCCATGCGCAGCACACCAGCAAAAGCAAATTTGAAAGCCCGAACACCAAACTGAATCCCCCGACTGATCCGGACGGAATTCTGGATCGAATTTTTACTCAACCGTGACTTAGGAGTCTCCATCATGCTCTCGCCCCGCCTCTTTCGCACCGCAGTGGTGCTGACAACTTTTCTAACTGGCGCAGTGGCCAGTTCCGTTGCCCTGGCGCAAGCCGGCAAAGATCTCGTTATTGGTTTTGCCAACGCCAAGTCAGGCTGGGTCGAAGCCTATGACACGCCGGCGCGCCGTGCTGCCATGGTCCGCATCGACGAAATCAACGCCGCCGGCGGCCTGATGGGACGCCATCTCAAGGTGGTTGAGACCGACACCAAGTCGGACCGGGCGCAAAGCGCCAAGGCCGGCCTGGATGCACTCGATCAAGGCGCTGAATTGCTGGTCGTGAGCTGCGACTATGACTTCGGCAGCCCGGCCGCGCTACAGGCGCAGAAAAAGGGCAAGCTCTCGTTCTTCCTGTGTGCCGAGGACATCAAGGCTGGCATCCAGGGCGTTGGCAAGAATTCGTTCAGCGCTTCGGTGCTGGCCGCCGTGCAAGGCGCAACCATGGCCGAGTGGGCGGTTGCCAAGCGCAATGTCAAACAGGCCTATGTCCTGCTTGACAGCACGATCGAATACGACAAGGGCATTTGCACCGGTTTTGACTGGATGGCAGAGCTGCAAAAAGGCCTGACCATCGTCGGTCGCGACACCTTCAAGAACGGTGACGCCTCGATTGCTGCGCAAATCTCGCGCATCAAGGCGCTGCCGAAAGAGCCCGATGCCATCATGCTGTGTTCCTACATCCCGGGTGCCGCCAGTGCCGTGCGTCAATTGCGCGCTGCCGGTATCAACTCGCTGATCCTCAACGGCTCGGCGGTGGACGGCAGCTACTGGCTCGACTCCGTGCCGGGCTTGTCCAACTTCGTGGTGCCGGTGCAAGGTTCGATCTACGGTGACGACCCGAATCCGAAGGTCGAGGAATTCAACAAGACCTTTGCAGCAAAATTCGGTGCCCGTCCTTCCAGCACCTATGCCTATCCGGGCTACGTTCTGATTGACGTCTGGGCCAAGGCTGTGGAACGGGCCAAGAGCACCGACGCCGACAAGGTGACCGCCGAACTCGAAAAAATGCGCAACGAGCCAACGATATTTGGCCCGCGCACCTTCACCAAGGAAATTCACCACCAGAATCAGGCACGCATGCTGATCTCTGAAATCAAGGCGGGCAAGCCAGCCATCGTTGACCAGTGGACGATCACCAAAGCCGTGCCGCTGGACGTGCTGCTGAAGAAATAATCTGACCGGCGTTGCCAGACCGTCAACGCGCGGCCCGATCGCTGGAATGCCCGGCGTCCGGGCCGCTTCTTTTTGCCACTCTCTGCCGAACACACACAACTTCGGGTACTTTCACCAATGAAAATTCAAATCCGTCCCCTGGCCAGCCAGGACTATCCTCAGTGGTTGCCGCACTGGCGGGCCTACCTTGACTACTACAAGAGTCCGTTCAAGCAGGAGCAGGCCGAGCTGACCTGGCAACGACTGTGCGATGCGCAATTCAACATGCATGGCTTCATCGCGCAGACCAATGGGCTGGCCGTTGGCATCGTGCACTGCCTGTTCCACTCGTCCACCTGGACTCTTGGGGACTACTGCTACCTGCAGGACTTGTTCGTCGCGCCGGACCTGCGCGGCCAGCATATCGGGCGCCAACTGATCCAGACCGTGGTCGACTTTGCCAAGTCGCGCTCCGCCGACCGCGTGTACTGGCTGACGCAGGAAAGCAACCAGGCCGGACGCCTGCTTTACGACAAGATCGCGCAGCAGACTGGCTTCATTCACTATCGGATTGCGCCGCTTTGACACACACGGGCGCGCTTGGGGCTGGAGGACTGTTAGTATCAATTTCATAAGCCAATTAGTCAAATCTATGGCCACTTTGAAGGCTAATGTCTATCACCACCGGCACTACCTCGGTGTTGTGGCTGCGGCTGAATTCACGACTTTTTACGACATAGAAGATCAGTTTCACACCGATTGGGCTGCGCTCAGGAGAACAGCATGAAAAATGTCACCGTTAAAGCAGGTAACGAACAAGACTTTTTTCGCAGAGGGAATGTGTTGGCACTAGTGGCTGACACAGGTCAACCGATGCCTGAGGAGCGCAATGTCAGCTTTGAAGATCCTGCCGACCTCCAGCGCCTGCCGACTGCCAGTCGACTTGACGTGTTCCGCAATGTCAAGGGTGAATCGGGTTCGATCGCAGTCTTCGCTGGGCGACTGCATCGCGATCGCAGCGCTGTCAAACGTGATGTTGACCAGTTGGCACAAGTCGGGCTTGTGACGATTGAGACCAAGACGCTTCCAGGTCATGGCAACATGAAAGAGATTCGAGCGGCTGTAGGTGTTTTCCGCCTCGAAACGATGGTCATGTAACCCGATTGGACGCTCATGGCTGCAGATCGAAGTGCCATGTAAATAAAATGTCCGCTATTGAGAATTTGGTTCGCCCAATGGCAGGTATCGAATAGCGTTTATCGGACGCCGCAAAGATGTTTGCCGATGGCACGACAGTTGGCCGGCGTCAGATAAACCACGTTGGACTGAACCGCCACCCAA
>Ga0214249_1000455_pt1 | contig 17277 bp, 18 predicted proteins | sample TroBogypolimnion_17_FD_153087 | JGI IMG/M metagenome (GOLD analysis project Ga0214249, IMG submission 153087) | Freshwater microbial communities from Trout Bog Lake, WI - 23JUN2009 hypolimnion | ecosystem: Environmental > Aquatic > Freshwater > Lake > Hypolimnion/Profundal zone | place: Trout... | reverse complement strand
CAACTCCAAGGGCAACAATACCGATTGCGCCAAACGCAATTCGTCGGCAGTGCGCGCCGTCTTCAGCAACTTGCGTGCTGCATCAATGTGTTCCGATCCACTTGCAGGTCTTGCCATGATTGCTCCTAAAAATCATGGCTATATTATTACAGTTTCTATTGCAAATTGGAATTACACAACCTTATGGATCGGCGCGGTGCCGTACTACTACGCCAACGGCGTGTATTACGTCACCACGCCGGGTCAGGGCTACACCGTCGTCGCACCTCCGCCCGGTGCGGAAACTGCGCAGGTGGTGCCGCAGGCTCCGTTGCCCGGCAACTTGCCCGACCAGGTCATTTACCCCAGGAATGGCCAGAGCGCCAGCCAGATGGAGAATGATCGGCAGGAGTGCAACCGTTGGGCAACAACACAAGCTGGTTCGGCCAGTGATGTCTCGGTGTTCCAGCGCGCGATTGCTGCGTGCATGGAAGGACGTGGCTACACCGTGCGCTGAATCCAGCAACACCTGCCATGTCAGTAAAGCGCCTCGACCTCACTGTCCAACTGGTAACCTGCGCCGCGTGCGGTGACAATTAGTACAGGGTTTCCTGGGTCGGCCTCGATCTTGAGCCGTAACCGCCGGATCTGGACATCGATTGATCGATCGTAGACCTCGGCTTCGTGCAGGCGCGACATCGATAGCAATTGATCGCGTGTCAGCACACGTCGAGGTGCTCGGCACAGTGCATTGAGAAGGCTGAATTCGCCGTTCGACAATTCGACCGAAATGCTGCTGGCGGAAACCAGACGGCGTGAGCGCAAGTTCAATTCCCACCCTGAAAACCGGAAAGCGCGGCGCGTGTTGTCGCGCTCAGGCAAAGTGGTCTGCACCTGGTAACGTCGCAGAACGGCACGCACCCGCGCCAGCAACTCGCGTGGACTGAATGGTTTGGTGACATAGTCGTCGGCTCCAAGTTCCAATCCCATGACGCGGTCAGCCTCTTCGCTTCGCCCGGTGAGCAGGACGATTGGGATCGTCGCCCGCTCGCGCAACGCTCGTGCCAACTGCATGCCATCCTCACCAGGCAATCTCAAGTCCAGTAGAACAAGGTCGATGGCCTCGCGTTCGATCGCCTCAAACATCTCGCGTCCTGAGCCACCCACACTAACGCGCATGTCGTTATTGCACAGGTATTCATGGATCAGTTCACGGATAGCAGGATCGTCGTCGATGACAAGAATATGTGGCGCGGCAGGTAAGGTCATATACCAAGGGTTTGATTTATTGGGCAACGAATATTATCTACGCTTGCTGTTAAGCGAACAATTGCGGGCAAGTCTGTGAAGAGGATTGAAATCAAGTGCTTACAGAACGCAGACATAACTTTGCAATGCATGGGTTATGCTTTCACAGCATGCACCTGAATTGGCTGAAATCCATTGCTTCAACTGAAACTCAGTCCACACGAAGGTTGTGGTTGATTGTCTTGGCATTTTGTTTTCTGCTAACAGCAGTTGTTTCCTTGGATCTGTGGCATTTGCGCCGCGAAGCCATTAGCGGCCAGACCCGAGAGCTCGGATTACTGTCATTGGCGTTGAGCGATGAGATCGATCGCGGCCTGCAAGGTGTTCAAGAAGGCCTGCATGCCATGGCCACCGAATTAGGCGAAGGGCGCCTGCCTTTGAGGGGGGCTGACGCGGAGAGGGCGCTGCGCACACGTGCCGAATTGATGCCGCTGGTGAAAGCGCTTTGGCTCGTTGATCAAAATGGGCGCACGCTCAGTGGGTCGGATTCGTCTCCAATGCCGGACCTCACTGCATTCTCTCCGGCGCTGGGTCAGCTGGGGGACCAGAATGCCGCCGTGAGTCGCCCATTTGTTGACCTGCGCAGCCACGAGTCCATGGTGGCGCTTTCGATTCGATTCAAGTCAAACGGTGGCAGTACCGATGGCTGGATCTTGGCCGCCATGCCCGCGAGTACCCTTCTGGGTGCTTTTTCCGCTGCGACTCCGGCAGCCGATGCTCGAATGGCCGTCTACCGCAGTGACGGGGTCTTGCTAGCTGGATCGATTGTCACGACACCAAGGCTGGATGAAGCAAATGTTTCGCAACGTTTGGCCAGGCCTCGAAGCATTGAAGTACGCCAGTTCCGTGATGGCTCCGAGCGGCTTGTTAGTCTGCATACGCTGTCCCGGTTCGAGTTGAAAATAATGTTGACGCGTAACCTGAAGGTGGTGCTGTTAGGTTGGCGTGAGGCGGCGCAGATCGCAGCCTTTGGTCTCGTGCTGGTTCTTGGTATGTTGCTAATTTCTGTATTCTTTGTACAGCGTGCTGATCAGCGGCGACGGCAGGTGCAACGCACACTTCAGGCGCAACTTGCGCGTACCAGCAAACTTGAATCAATGGGGACTTTGGCCGGTGGCGTTGCCCATGACTTCAATAATGTACTTGCAGCCATTGTCGGGTTCGGAGAAATGGCCAGGGACGCGGCACCTGAGGAAAGCAATCAAGCGCGCCATCTTGACAAGGTCCTGCAGGCGGCCATGCGTGGCAAGAAGTTGATCGAACGCGTGCTTAGCTTCAGTCGTGGCGGGGCTCGCAGTTCGATTGTTTTTGAACTCGAACCCGTGGTGGCAGAGGTCATGAGTCTGCTTACCGTTTCAATGTCCTCGGAGGTGGTTTTGGAGCAAGAACTCAATGCCACGGACGGGCGTGTGCGAGGGGATCCGACGCAGGCATTCGAGGCGGTCATGAATTTGTGCACGAATGCAATGCAATCCATGCCAGATGGTGGCATGCTGAGTGTGCAATTGAACCGGGTGAGTTTCCCGGAAGCGAGGGTGTTGTCGCACAGCAAAGTGGCCAAGGGAGATTATCTGGCGCTGGCTGTTTCTGATCAGGGCTCAGGCATCACCGCGCAGGTAATGGAGCATCTCTTCGAACCGTTTTTCACGACCCGCAGCGCAAAGGAGGGCACTGGCCTGGGACTGGCTGTTGTGCACGGCGTGATGGCGGAATTCAGTGGCGCGATCGACGTGCAGAGCGAGTCAGGCCATGGAGCCTGCTTCACCATGTATTTCCCTGAATGTACCGATCCTGCAGAGTCACCGGGGGCTGCGATTCAGATCGCACCGAGAGGAGCCGGTCAACAGTTACTGGTGGTTGACGATGAGCCAGCGCTGGTTGCCATGACTGAAGAGATGCTGAAGGGGCTTGGCTACGAGCCAAAAGGCTATACCGACCCGGTTGCGGCATTGCAAGCGCTGCACGCTGATCCTCGGCGCTTTGCTGCGCTTATTACGGATGAAGTAATGCCGATACTCACTGGAACCCAATTGACCGAAGACCTGCGGGTGTTCGCGCCAGATATTCCCGTACTGTTGATTAGTGGCTACGGCGGTGCATTGCTGGCACAACGAGCGATCGCTGCTGGGGTAAGCCGGGTCCTGGCCAAACCCCTTGAGCGCGCCGACCTGGCACGAGCCCTGGCTGAGTTGCTGCGCTGACCGCAACGGATCGAACAGGCGCAAAAAACGTCTGAACCCCACCTCTGTCCCTAGAAATACCACCAAGTTTACCGACGAAACGGATTCCAGACCTAACGACTCGGCAGGGTGTGACTTCTTTCGTTTCATCTGTAACACAACAACGGGTGAACCGACACACACCGGCGCTCACCGGCGTTGATGATCACATCCACGCATCGATGTTGATGTGATTGATGAAAAGGAAATACTTCATGAATGTTCGCAATTACAAACCGCTTGTCGCCGGCGCCCTGGTCGCTGCCAGTCTTGGTAGCTTTGCCGCAACCACCGAGGGCCCTTATGCCGGCGCAAGCCTTGGCGTGACTCAATACCCGGACAGTATCAATGGCGTCGCTGGTGATGGCTCGCCGGTGGTTGGGAAAGTCTTTGGTGGCTATCAATTCACACCAAACTTTGCCCTTGAGGCCGGCGCAGCCTCTTTGGGAGGTGTCAGTTCTGCGTCCGGTGATATGAACGGCCACAGCGTATTCCTGGATGCGGTCGGAATCCTGCCGCTCAATGACAAATGGTCACTTCTGGGAAGGGTTGGCTGGGCGCAGGTTGATCTCAATACATCGCTCGGCGACGACAGTGGCACGGGCCTGAAGATCGGCCTGGGTGCCGAATATGCACTGACCAGCAAGGTTGCCGTGCGGGGCGAGTGGGAGCGCTACCAGGTCGATGTATTTAACGACAAGCCGAATGTTGATCAATACACCGTCGGCTTGAAGGTCGCGTTCTGATCGCCAGGAAAGCACGCCGATAACGTCCTGCAGCCCGGAGTTAAACGACATGAACCCCAGCGATACGGCAAGAATGCTCGCGGCAGACTATCTGTGCTTCTCTGACGCGCAAATTCCTATTGAAGAAATCGTCAGTCAGACCTATGCGTTTGTGAGACCGAAAGTTCGAAGTTGGATGCTGACGCGACTGGTCGCGAAGGTCTATGCGTCAGCGCCCGCCGCCGTGCAAAGTAGTCTGCTTGCACAGCTTCTGCGACCGTTGGGTATCCTCTCACTGATGGCGCTTGCAGGAGGAATATTTGCAAAGATACGATTTCACAGCACTTCGCCTGGGATTCATGTAGCGCTTGAGGATGCAAGGAATGTTCGAATCGGCGATTTACTCATCCTTGTAGATCACGTTCAACAAGTCAGTGGCCAAGCCCTCGATGGCTTGTCTCAGATAATCACAGGGTCGTCGTTGATCACAACGTCTGCCGCAGCGGCCGTGTTGGTTACGGTCCTTGCAGCACGTGCAAGCGAGCGTCGATCCAGCGACGGTGAAGTTGACAGGCCAACCGCCAAATCCAGGTCGAACGTGTGATGGCCTCGCGCAAATGCCTGATCATTCAAAGATTATCGTGAATACCCAAACCGCGGCCTTGGGCGATGCCGCACGCCTCTTGATCCACAGTGCTAAAGAGCGCGGCGCCGCCGATACCTTTATCAAGTCCGCGTTATCACGTTTGGGTTCGCTCTGTATGCTTGTATCGCAACGCGGTGACAAGGCGGGACTGGGCGTCCAGGTGAGCGATCTGGCAGGGCATCAGATCTTTGCCAGTGAGTCAGTGGATTGCGTGATCGAGCTCCCGCTACCTGCCGGAACTTACCGCGTTGTCGCTTACCACGGCAAGGTTCAGCGTACCTACACCATGAAACTGGAGCCACAAGCCAGTGTCGATCTTTATCTGCGTCCGTAGAGACCAGTAGGTCCTAAATACCAAGAATTCATCATGACCACAATACATCGCTTATTCCTACCGTCGCTGCTCTCAAGAGCCCTCCTCGTTACGATCATATTGGGAAGTGTTGGTGCTTGTGAAATCAGCTGCGCACAAGCGCTGCCGGCTTCACCTGTGGCCAATTCTGCAGCGTTGCCCGACATGACGAGCATCGCAGCCCAATTTTCGCCGGTGGTAGTCAACATTAGCGTGCGCGGCACACGCAAGGTGTCCACTGCTGGCGATGTCTCCGGCGCCGATGCGGGTGATGCTGCCGGACCTCAGGATGCTGATGCGATGCGGGACTTCCTGCGTCGCTTTCAACAGCGTTTCGGTGGCCTGCCACCCCAGTTGCAGTTGCCGGTGCGGGGGGAAGGGTCGGGCTTCATCGTCAGTCCGGATGGTGTGATCCTGACCAATGCGCATGTGGTCAGTGACGCCGACGAAGTGCTGGTCAAGCTGACCGACCGTCGCGAGTTTCTTGCCAAGGTGCTCGGCAGCGACAAGATGACCGATATAGCGGTTCTCAAGATTGACGCCGTCAACTTGCCGGCTGCCAACTTGACCCCGCCAGCGGCGCCTAGGGTCGGCGAGTGGGTGATGGCCATCGGCTCACCCTTTGGTTTCGAGAGCACCGTGACCGCAGGGGTCATCAGCGCCACCCGGCGCTCGTTGCCGGGGGATGGTTCGGTCCCATTCATCCAGACCGATGCTGCGATCAACCCCGGCAACTCGGGCGGACCACTGATCAACATGCGCGGCGAAGTGGTGGGCATCAACTCACAGATATTTACCCTCTCTGGCGGATACCAGGGCTTGTCGTTCGCTATCCCTATTGATGTCGCGCAACGCATCAAGGGGCAGATCCTCAGCACCGGCCAAGTCCGTCATGCCAAGATTGGCGTTGCTGTGCAGGAGGTGGATCAAACCTTGGCAGAGGCGTTCAAGCTTGAAAAGGCGTTCGGAGCCCTCGTGAATGAAGTGATGGCGAACAGCGCGGCCCAGCATGCCGGGCTGGAGAGCGGCGATGTAGTGCTTGCCTTCAACGACCGACCGATCGCCGTAGCTGGCGACCTGTCGGCCAATATCAGCCTGGCTCAGCCTGGCGATCAAGTTGAACTCAAGGTCTGGCACAAGGGCGCTCTGCGCACTTTGCACGCTGTGCTGGGTGATGCGACCAGCGCGGAAGTACCGGCGCAAGCCATTGCAGCGAAGACGCCCAATCCAACAGGCCGTTTGGGTCTGCTGCTGAGTACCCCGAAGTCCGAGGACAAACACCTGACGGCAACGTCCCCGGGTCTCTTGATCGATGGTGTCAACGGTCCTGCCGAGCGGGCAGGCATTCAGGCCGGTGACGTCCTGTTGGCAATCAATGGCGAGCCAGTGACCAGCATTGCGCAGGCGGGCGCTGCGGCAGTCCGATCCGAAAAATCTGTTGCGTTGCTATTGCAACGCGACGGGATGAAGATTTACGTTCCTCTGCGCTTGAGTTGAATCATATGAAAACAATAGCCTGGTTGATATTCGTCTGCTTGCCATTTGCTTGCTTGGCGCAAGCAGAAGACAAATTGATTCAGTTGCATGATCGCCTCGCGTTAAGCCCGCAGCAGCAAACGGCCTGGGCTGCGTATGAAAACTATGTGGCTGCGTATAACAGCGCTTATTACCGTCAAAAACCCGTAGTACCGTCGCCAGACGATGCCGCACCGCGCCAAATTGGTCGACTCGTTGACAACCTACAGAACCGGTTGGCTGCATTGGAAGACGTGGAGTCAGCCGCGAAAATCCTGTATGCAAGCTTGAATGCCGATCAGCAAAAGGTTGCCAATGAAATGTTGATCGCGACGATTCCGACATTCAACACTCTGGGTTCCGGTTCAACGGAAGCATCAGCTGACGCTCACAAGAAGGACAAGCCCGACGCAGGCAAGCGCTCTCGTCGTGGTGGCGCCGGTGGTGGGATGACGGGATCAACGATTGGGAACTGAAACGGCGCTGTCAAGGCTGAACTGTGAGCTTGAACAACAAGGACAAAGAATGAATTCAGTAACGACGAGTCCATGCTTTTTCCGTCGTTAGGCAGGATTGTGTTGCCTGTCATCAGACATTTCGCACCTTTAATCGAATTGGCGTTGTGGCGTTTTTAGGTTGTCTGCACTCAGTCAGGAATGTCAGTGTGTTGGCTCTATCGCGGAGCCTTCGATCGGCCGCACGCTTGCAGGCCGACGAATCAGCAGCAGCAACGGCATCGTCAGCAGCGTTATCACCATCATCACCCGAAAGTCACTGACGTAAGCCATCATCGTCGCTTGCCGTGTTACCTCGGCATTGAGCATGCTCAGGCCGGCCGGTGTGCCTGGATTGAACACCTGCGACATGGATTGCAGCACCTGATTGGTATAGGTGATGTCGACTGCCAGCTCGGCATGCGCACGGGCTGCGCCTTCGGTCAACAGTGCCTGCACGATGGAAATGCCGACGCTGCTTCCGATGTTGCGCATCAGGCTGTAGATGGGCGTGCCGTCGTTGCGCAAATGCGGTGCCAGTGTCGCGAAGGTGGCGGCGCTCAACGGAACAAAGGTGAAACCGATGCCCAACCCCTGAATGAAGCCCGAAACGATGATCAATGTGCCGTCCATCTCCAGAGTCATGCGCGTCATCTGGTAGAGCGAGAAAGCGGTCAGCCCGAAGCCGACTGCCATGATGGCACGCGGGTCCACGCGTTGCACCAGGCGCCCGACCAGCACCATCGCCAGCATCGTGCCGATGCCGCGCGGTGCCATGACCTCGCCCGTGTAGATGACCGGATAGTTGAGCAGGCCCTGCAATAACGACGGCAAGAGTGCCATCGTTGCGTACAGAATCATGCCGACGACAAAGGCGAACAGTGTTCCAGTGATGAAGTTGCGATCTTTGAGCAGGCCACGGTTCAGAAAGGACAAGCCATCGGTAGTCCATGTGTGGGCGATGAAGAAGGCGAACGCGACCAGGCAGCCTGCGGCCTCAATCTGGATTTCAAAGGAGTTAAACCAGTCAAGATGCTCACCGCGATCCAGGAAGAGCTGCAGCAATCCGATTGCTGCACTCAGTGTGGCAAAGCCGAGAACATCAAGCCGTTCGCCAGACGGTCGGCTCTCGGGCAGATACCGTGCGATGCCGTAAAAGGCAAGGATGCCAACCGGCAGGTTGATGTAGAAGACCCATCGCCAATTGGCATTCTCGGTAAGCCAGCCGCCGATCACGGGGCCCAGGATCGGTCCAATCATGATGCCGGCACCCCAGATCGCCATCGCTTGGCCGAGCTTTTCCCTTGGGTTGATGTCGAGCAGAACAGCTTGCGAGAGAGGCACCAGTGCTGCTCCGAACAGGCCTTGCAGCAGACGCGCAGCAACAATCTGCCAAAGACTTGTTGCCATGCCGCACAACGCGGATGCGACGGTAAAACCCACGACAGCAGTCAGGAAGACCCGCCTGCGTCCCCAGTGCCCGCAGAGCCACCCCGTCAAAGGCGTCGCGATCGCGGCGGCCACGATATAGGAGGTGAGGACCCAGCTGATCTGGTCCTGTGAACTTTGCAGGCTACCCTGCATGTGCGGCAGAGCCACATTCGCGATCGTGGTATCGAGCGCCTGCATGATGGTAGCCAGCATGATCGAGATGGTGATCATGCCGCGATGCTGAACGCCCTTCATGGGTTTGACAGGTTCATGTGCACCTTGCGCAACAAGCTCATGAGCTGCTTTCGTTGGGCGGCGTCAAGTCCGGCCAAGGCTTGAGCTTGCACCACATCACCAATTGCAAGCGCGGCCTCCAACTCCAGTTTGGCCTTGTCCTCCAGCACGATTTCTTTGGCGCGACGATCTGTGGGGCTGGGTTGCCGCTTGATCCAAGCGCCTGCCTCCAAGCGATCGCATAAGCTGGTAATCCCCATGGGCGTGAGATCCAGACGCTCGGATAGCTCGGCTTGCGTCATCGGTCGCTCGCCCTTATGCATGGCCAACACGCCAAGCAGGCGACATTGGGCGCGGGACAAACCGAGCTGCTGACGCGAAAGCTGATCAAAATGTCGCCCATAGAGACGCCCGACCTCGTTGACTAAAAAGCCAAAGCGATTGCTGTAGTCTTGCTTCTTCATCTGGTTGATGATAAATGACTTTACTATTTTTCGGCAATCGCTGAACGAGTTGTGATGACTGCTGCGTGGCTGAGATAACGTAACCGCTCGCGACAGCGGGTACCTACGGCATGCGCATCTGGGCTCCGGCACTTCAACGAATGGCGCAACCCTAGCGTGAGAATTCGTCACGTGCGCACAAGGGCCAAATGGCGTTGCGCGTAGACAGTCCGCATCTACAATGCCCGCACAATGGCTCGCGACAGATTAGTTCCAATCATTGTGGCAAGCCCACTCTTCCTGCAAAACCTCGATTCCTCGGTAATGGCGACGGCGTTGCCCAGCATCGCAGAGTCCCTGAACGTGCCGCCCTTGCACTTGAACTTGGCCATCACCTCTTACCTGTTGAGTTTGGCCGTCTTCCTTCCCATCAGCGGCTGGTTAGCCGACCGTTTTGGCGCCAAGCGGGTGTTTTGTCTGGCCATTGGATTCTTTTCGCTGGGCTCGGCATTGTGCGGTGCAGCCAATTCATTGCCTGAACTGGTGCTATTTCGAGTTCTTCAGGGCCTTGGTGGGGCGATGATGGTTCCGGTGGGACGTCTGATTCTGCTTCGATCCGTGCCACAGTCGCAAATGGTCTCAGCCATGGTGTGGTTCACCGTCCCTCCCGTGATTGGCCGCATGATGGGACCCTTATTTGGCGGGTTCATCGTCACGCTGACCTCCTGGCGCTGGATCTTCTTTGTCAACATTCCTTTTGGCTTGCTGGCGGTCCTATTGGCGCAATCGTTTATAGAGGACACAGAGGGGACAACGGCGCCGGTTCCCTTTGACATCAGAGGCTTTTTGCTGTTGGCCTTCGGCCTGTGCACCCTTTTGGGCGCTCTTGAAACAGCCGGCAAGGCATTAGCGCCAATCTGGGTATCCTGCCTAATAGGCGGGCTTGGATTGCTGGCGCTATTCCTTTACTACCTTCATGGCCGTAGCCAGAAGCATCCCATCATCGACTTGAGCATCCTGCGCTTTCGAACGTTTCGGACCAACATCTTGGGCGGCACCCCATTGCGAATTGCGATTGGCGCTTCACCGTTTTTGTTGCCACTCATGCTCCAGCTGGGCTTTGGTCTTTCGCCGTTGGCATCAGGCCTGCTAACAGTTGCCACGGCAATTGGTGGATTGGGCACCCGAGTCGTTATGAAACGAGCGATTCATCGTTTTGGTTTTCGCAACCTGTTGCTGGGCGCGACGGTCCTGACCAGCCTCTTTTACATAAGCTACAGTCAGTTCAGCCCATCAACACCGCATTTGCTCATGTTCGGAACCATGATGATCGGAGGCCTGTTCAACTCGATGTGCATGGTCGCGTTGGGTGCCTTGGGATTTTCGGAGATACCCGAACCCAGCATGAGTCATGCGACGGCACTGTCCTCCATGGCTCAGCAACTCTCCATCAGTTTTGGTGTTGTGCTGGGCGCAGCATTGGTCAGTGCTGCGTCCTGGTGGCATGGCGGCGACGCAGCCCATCTTCAAGCGGCGGATTTTTCTCCTGCCTTTGTCGTGGTGGGAATGTTGACTATGCTGTCGATTTACTCATTCGTGCAGTTGCATCCAAAAGAAGGCGCTGGGCTGCATTAGTTGCCAGAATCCAACAATTTCACAATCTCATTTGATGAAATTTGGCGTGAAAGAGTACCGATAAAAATCGGCAGAATTTGGTTACAGACTCAAAGCGGAGGTCCTTCAGAGAGGGCGGATTGCCTACGCCCCTGAGCAGCCCCTCATGCCCGAGCCAAGCGGCCGCGCACAGAACGCGTCATGCGACAGCCCTTCGGCCGATGCGACGAAAACGGCACCTCACCGGCGGCACTTCAAGTGGAGAAACTGATCTCGCTATTTGAGCAAACTTAGGCCTGAGTGGGTCTTGGCTGCAGACGCATGTTCAAATGCATGCATGAAGCTTTCACCCGCCGTCGCTCTCGCTTCGCTGCTTGCCGCTTTAGCCCCAGGCATTCAAGCGCAAACGCAAAATCCAGTTCACCCGACAACTGCGCCAGCTATCGCTGCCACAGAAGGCAAGGCGCTGGCAAGCGCGAAGGTCCTGAAGGTCTACCTGAAAGAAAGCAGGCTTTGGCTCAAGCACGGGCCGATTGCAAACCTCGGCATGTCGGCCATGACCATGGAGTTCGGCGTCAGGGATCCCAAGATGCTCAAATCCCTGAAGCCGGGCGATGACATCAAGTTCACCGCTGAACTGGTGAAAGATGACTACGTTGTCACGTTCATCGAGCGCTCAAGGTAATGCGCAAGATAATTTGGAAGGTCGACCGAATGTTTTGTGTCTTTGCCCCGGCGATTTCCAACCTCTTCACACCCGAAGGCGTATTCCAGAATGCGCTGGGTGTATTCAAAGGCAGGTCTGCAATCCAGGGTTTGCGGGAAGCCGGGTTAAAGCGGGGCCTCGTCAAGGAAGCGCTTTTCGTGACGGACGCTCACCGTGTCGGCAACGTTATCATCGAGAGAGGCGACAACATCCTCTATCTGGCGTCGAATGGTGGCACCACCGAAGTCAAAGGGCGCTGGGCAGGCGTGCTGCTTAAGTCGGGAAACGAATGGCAGCTGGACGCGGTGACGGCCATCGTGGTCCCGGCACTGTCGCCGAAGCCCTAGCCGAAGCGCGGCTAAAGCAACCCCTCCGCCATCATCGATGGCCCGACGAAGCACAAGGATCGTTTAGGGAAGCGCTGATAGGCAGCCGTGAAGTGTAGTAATACTGACACCAAAAAATAGCAATGTTGCCCCTAACTGTCGTCTATGTCGGCTTTCGAGAGGGCAGTTCGGCGAACTCAATGTCAGGAAGGTGTCTTCAAGAGCCAGTGGCGTTGCTTGCCTCTTGGGTGATTCTGTAACGAAGTGTACGTCCGTCAACACCATAGGTGAGCCCCGCGTTCTAGGTGCAAGCCCGAACTAATTCGGACCCGCTTATGGCAGTCGGAGCTTGCGCGATTGTCACTGAATGAGACGAAATCAATATGTTTACTGTTAAGAACCTGATTGTTGCAGCGGTGCTTAGTACCTTGGCTATGGCATCGTTTGCCCAGGCACCTGCTACATCGGCGCCAGCCGCCAATCCCGCAGTGCAAGCAGACCGCGCTCAATTGCAGGCTGATCGGGCCAAATTGAAAGCGGATCGCCAAAATACCCAAGCCGAACGCAAAGTACTCCAGGCCGACAAGGCGGCTGGAAATTCTGCGGCTGTTAAGAACGATAAGACTGAATTGCGCGCGGATCGCCAACTTGTGAAAGCGCAGAAAGGTGTTGTTCACGCAGACAAGAAGAAGTTGCGTGCCGATGCCAAGACGGCAAAGTAATGAGGGGATGCTTTTGAAGCCATGGATATGTCGCGAGAGGGGACGGTTGAGACCAATTGATCTTGCGGCAATCCTGAATAGCGAAGGTCACGACCAATCGGACAGGGTCAGCAAGGGCGATGGAGTGCTGACGGCTGTTCCCTACATTTTGAACGACGAGAGTTCAATGCAACGGGATCGGAGGGCTGGCATGCTGCGTCGCAGTTGATGTACTCTTGGCAAAACAGCCATCTGGCGATCTAAGGATAGCGAGGCCAATCGTGAACTCAATCAGTCGAGAAATCCTTTCCACTTCAGCGCAGCTTGAAAGTGGCCTGAACGCCATTGCGTTACCTGGTAGAAAGAAGTCACCGACTTTGGATTTATTGGAGCGCTCGCCTTCCGCGGTTGCGGGTCTCACACTGCTGTCGGGCCTCGCGGCCTGCGGCGGAGGTGGCAGTGGATCTGCAGCAGTCAGCAGTACTCCAACTCCGCCACCTGGTATCTCACCCGCGTCTGTCGCCGACGCGGGACGCTTTCTGGCGCAGGCCACGCTGGGCTACACACGGGCTGATCTGACTGCGCTGCAGCAGATGAAATACTCTGATTGGATCGACGCCCAATTTGCCACTCCGCGCACCCAAAGCCATTGGGACTGGCTCATTGCCAATGGCTATGGCAATGCCAATAACATCAACAATTCGGTGGGACTCGACAACACGATCTGGCGCAAACTCATCGGTTCCAACGATCCACTGCGGCAACGCATGGTGCTGGCCTTGTCGGAGCTTTGCGTGGTCTCTGTTCTCGGAATAAATGCGCAATGGCGTCAGTTTTCTGTGGCTAATTACCTCGACATTCTGGAGACTAATGCGTTTGGCAACTACCGCACGTTGTTGCAGCAAATTTCCTTGAGTCCGGCGATGGGGTATTACCTGACCTTCCGGGGCAGTGTCAAGGCCAATCCGAACACCGGCAGCGAGCCTGACGAAAACTACGCACGTGAGCTCATGCAATTGTTCACGATCGGGCTGATTAAACTCAACACCGACGGCAGTCTTCAGTCCGATGCCAACGGTGCGGCCGTCGAAACCTACACTCAGTCCGACGTCAGTGGATTGGCCCGTGTCTTCACCGGCTGGAATCTGGATCTGTCGGGCCTCGTCAGTCCGTATCCGCCAGACTACCAGCAGCGCCCCATGGTCTCGGTAGCGGCGAATTATGAGAGCGGCAGCAAGAGCTTCCTGGGCGCCACTATTCCCGCTGGCACTAGTGCAATCAACAGCATCACGATGGCGTTGGACGCCATCTTTGCTCACCCGAATTTGCCGACGTTTGTGGGTAAACAGCTGATTCAGCGCCTTGTCACCAGCAACCCCTCTTCAGGCTACATCGCCAGAGTGTCTAACGTATTTGCCGACAACGGTGCCGGAGTTCGCGGTGACCTGAGAGCGGTCATCAAGGCAATCCTGCTTGACTTTGAAGCCCGCGATCCAGCCACCGCCACAAATCCGGCCTACGGGAAATTAAGGGAACCGGTGGTGAGATTTCTCAATTGGGCTCGCGCCTTTGACGCCAAGTCACCCTCTGGTGTTTGGGGCGTAGGCGACCTATCTGATACCGCCACGCGACTTGGCCACAGCCCGATGCGTTCGGGCTCGGTGTTCAACTTCTTCCGGCCTGGTTACGTGCCACCAAGCACCGCACTCTCGGCGCAAGGTCTCACGGGACCTGAGTTTCAAATCACCAACGAATCTTCGGTGGCTGGCTACGTCAACTATATGCAGCGCGTCATCGTCGGAGCCGGGGCGGGCGATCTTGCTGCGGACTACAGCAGCTTGCTTGCGTTGGCTGCAAGCTCTGCCAAGTTACTGGCAGAAATCAATGAAGTGCTTGCGGCAAGCCAATTGTCATCGTCAACACTGAGCAACATTCAAACTGCAATGGACACAATCCCGGCCAGCACCACCAATGGCGCCTTGAACCGCATCTATGCCGCCTTGACGCTGGTGATGGCGTCACCCGAATACATTGCGCAGAAATGACGGACGAGACCATGAATTATTTCCCCAAAATCGAGCCTGACAACGCCTCCCGTCGAGAGTTCTTGAAGCGCACTGCCGTCCTGTCTGCGGCGGCTGGTGCGACGCCGTGGGCTGTCAGTCTTGCAGCGATGGGCGAGGCTGCTGCCGCCACTGCGACCGACTATAAAGCGTTGGTATGTGTATTTCTATACGGGGGCAATGATTACGCCAATACCCTCGTGCCCTACGATCAGCCAAGCTATAACTTGCAGCAGACATTTCGCGCCAATCTTGCCATCGACCGGACCGCCTTGGCGCCTTTGGTGTTGAATCCGACCACCTCACTCCCCGATGGCCGCCAATATGCTCTGGCACCCGGCCTCGATCCGTTATTGCCAATCTTCAACGCCGGGAAGATGTCAATTCTTCTGAACGTTGGCACTTTGATTCAACCCACAACCAAGGCGCAGTACACCGCCGGCTCGGTGCCCTTGCCGCCCAAGCTGTTCTCGCACAACGACCAGCAATCATTCTGGCAATCCTCGTCGCCCGAAGGTGCTTCGTCCGGCTGGGGCGGGCGCTTGGGGGACTTGTTTGCGGCCGGCAACGGTAATGCTACGTTCACTTGCATTAGCGTATCGGGCAACGCAGTTTATCTGTCCGGTAAGACTGCTGTGCAGTACCAGGTGGCCACAAGCGGCTCGGTACCTGTCAACGGCATTCAATCACCCCTGTTCGGATCATTGGCTTGCTCAAATTTACTACAAAGCTTGATGACCGCACCGAACTCCAACCTGTTCGCAAATGAATATGCGCGCGTTGGCAGTCGTTCCATCGCGGCCAATGCCCAGGTCAGCTCGGCTTTGTCGGGGGTAACCATAACCACTGCATTTCCGACATCCAACAGCTTGGCCGATCAACTCAAAATGGTCGCGCGGCTGATAGGAGCTCGTAACGCATTGGGCCCAAAGCGGCAGGTGTTCTTTGTATCGGTCAGCGGCTTTGATACGCACGACGGTTTGCTGGCAGTGCATCCGGGTCTGATGGCAACCGTGGGCAATGCGATGTCAGCTTTCTACCAGGCCACCATCGAACTCGGCGTGTCCAATCAGGTCACAGCCTTTACGGCGTCGGATTTTGGACGCACACTGGTGAGCAACAATGATGGTTCTGATCATGGCTGGGGTAATATGCATTTCGTGGTGGGTGACAGCGTCAAGGGGCGCTCCTTCATCGGCACACCGCCCGTGATAGCCAACGGCGGCCCCGACGATGTAGGACAAGGTCGTCTATTACCAGCGTTGTCAGTCGATCAGTTTGGAGCGACGATTGCGAGCTGGTTTGGCGTGTCCGCCGGTGATCTTTCCACGGTCCTGCCCAATATAGGACATTACAGTCAGACGAATCTAGGCTTTTTATAGTTTTTGTAGGCGACTGCTATCACGAACGGCAGCTGACTGAAGTTGAACTGGCCAGCCGGTAAGGTGCCTTTCGTGACCGGCTCCAAAGTGTCTCTTGCGGCTGTAGAAGGTGAAAACTGATTGACGTAGCCGTCACCGTCAACAAGAGACACAATCCGGACATTCGCGAAAACTTGATCAAACTCTGTGAATCAGGGAAAGCAGCCATTCCCATTGGCAATAAGCCATCCTTTTGTACAACTTCTCGCAAGCCGCTTTGACAGCATATTATTCACCCATGAAACATATTCTGTTCATCCTCGCTATGGGCATTGGTATGCCAGCGATCTGTGCCGATCTGGTGCTGGGTTCACCAGCGCCCCAAATCACGGCCAGACTGCTGGACAGCAGCACCATGGTTGAGCCCGCTGCCAAACGTGGCAAGGTCACCATCATCAATTTCTGGGCCACATGGTGCGGACCCTGCAAGGCGGAAATGCCGGCGCTGCAAGCCTATTACGACAAGCACAAGGATCAAGGTCTGGAGATTCTGGCCATCAGCATGGACGACGTACGCGATCTGACAGAAGTCAGAAAGGTTGCCTCGAAGTTCACGTTTCCAATCGCCTTGAAATCAGAAGCCAATTTCAAGAATCTGGGTCGCATCTGGAGGATGCCATCCACCTTTGTCATAGACAGGGACGGCATCCTCAGAAAAAACGGCCATGTGGGTGAGGCGGAAGTTACGCTCGCGGAGCTTGAGTCACTGGTCACACCGTTGTTGCTTGCGAAGTAGTTCAGAACTCAAAATGTGTTCCGACGGAAACGGTGTACTTCGGTGCGAGCTGATAGCCGTTGAGGTTCTGGTAGATCGGGACTTGAACGAATCCGTAGACTTTCAGTTTCTCGGTTACCGCAAAGGTGATACCCGGACTTAAATAGACTGTTGTTCCGCCGCTGTCGTCAGGCGACGCATTGGCGCCTGAGTCTTTGGCAGACACTCTGCCATTGACCTGGATTTGTGGCACCACCTGCTCCAAGCCCAAGTAACGGAAACCAAGGTTGAACTAAACCGCTACGCGGTGGTTGGTCCTCACAGGCCACCATCGCGTTCTTGTTTGCTGTGGTGCTTGCGCACACGGGCATAGAGGTGAAGCCTT